>Ga0209302_10000104_pt1 | contig 55434 bp, 38 predicted proteins | sample ArcOceMetagenome_2_FD_187445 | JGI IMG/M metagenome (GOLD analysis project Ga0209302, IMG submission 187445) | Marine eukaryotic phytoplankton communities from Arctic Ocean - Arctic Ocean ARC135M Metagenome (SPAdes) (version 2) | ecosystem: Environmental > Aquatic > Marine > Oceanic | place...
GCTTGACCATCAGCAACACACGCGTGCCTCGCTCAATGCCACGTGCAGCAAAGTAATGCGCCGTCGCAGATGCCTCCGCATCCAGCTGCGAGAAACTACGCTCGACATAACGGATCGCACCACCTGAGTCACGCCCGACAGGCGCACGCACTGCAGCTGCATCAGGATGTTGAGCAGCTTGTTCAGCCAGAAAGTAAGCTACATTGTGCGGCATAAGTTAAACAACATCCCGTGGCAGGAAAGCGCGATTGCCAAGAAAAAAGCCGCTCCCAAATGGAAGCGGCTTTAAGAAATATTTAAATCGATGCGGCCTAGTAGTCTACGATCGTAATCAAGCCCCAAAGAAGCGTGGTTTTATCACCAGAAAAATTCTTGCGGGTGTAGAGTTCGTCGGATTTGACAACGAACGAATTAGGCGAAGTTGGCGAGTAGCTTTGCTGCTCATTTGTATACAAGCCAAGAACATTTGTTTCTTCTGAACCCATTTGTGCTTTACCACCATCACAGCCAGTGAATACGAGTGCCGAAGCGGCAAGAGAAATAAGGGTGAGGATTTTACAACGCATATTTATTTTCGGGGTTCATTGTTTAAGAGTTTAAAGATGCAAAGTTCTAATGGATTTGGCAAGAGCTTTTTAAAGGAGACGCTAAGGATTGTTATTCCTCGTCATCGAGCACGCCATCGGCGAGATCGAGATTAGAATGGACGGCCTTAACATCCTCTAGAGCATCCAAAATCTCAATCAAATGCAGCACTTTACGGGCAGTCTCCTTATCACTGATCGGCACCGTAATATTGGGCAAATAGACCAAATCCGACTGTTCTGATTCGATCCCCTTGGAGCTCAAGGCCTGTGAAACCGCATCATACGCAGCCATCGGGCAAATCACCTCGAAGTGGTCGCCTTCGTTCTTGATATCCTCAGCGCCCGCTTCGAGCGCTACATCCATCAGTGTTTCTTCATCGGTCTGCTTCGCATCGATAATGAACTGGCCGACGTGATCAAACTGAAACGACACCGCCCCGATCCCAGCAAGGTTGCCGCCATTTTTAGTCATTGAACTGCGAACTTCAGAAGCAGAACGATTTTTATTATCAGTGGTAATCTCGACAATCAGTCCCACACCACTCGGCGCATAGCCCTCGTAGACGATTTCTTCGTAAACGACGCCTGGCAATTCACCAGTGCCTTTTTTAATCGCACGCTCGACATTATCATTAGGCATATTCGCCTCTTTCGCCTTGGCTACCACGGTGCGCAAGCGTGGATTCATCGAGGGGTCACCGCCACCAGCGCGAGCAGCGAGGGTGATATCCTTGCTAATTACACTGAAAATTTTACCACGCTTGGCGTCTGTAGCACCCTTTGCGCGTTTGATCGTAGCCCATTTGCTGTGTCCTGACATATCTAAAAAAAGCTGAATGATTAAACGCTGAGATACTAGAATACTAAAAATCGCGCAGCGCGCATCACGAAATTCGAAGAGGTGAGATTATTTATTTTTCTTGCGTGGCTTCGTGCTCGGCGAACCACTTTTGCCTGTCAATGCGCCAGCTTTGGCAGCGACGACGGGCTTCAGTTCTTCATCCGGTTGACTATTAATGATCTTCTGTTGAAGAATGGTCAAAAGATTTTGTACGGTCCAATAGAGGACTAGGCCAGATGAAAAATTGTAGAGGAAGACCAAAAAGATGAACGGCAAGAACTTGAATATCTTTTGCTGCGCAGGGTCCGCAGTCGGCGAAACAGGCATCATGCGCATTTGAAAGAACATGGTGATGCCCATCAGTAATGGCAGAATGTTCAACGGATAGCCGGCAACATACATCAAAGTATCCGGCATCGACAAGTCACTCACCCACAGGAACGACTCGTGGCGCAGCTCTGAGGCAGAACGGAGCATGTAGAACAGGCCAAGGAAGATCGGCATCTGAATAAGCATCGGTAAGCAACCCGCGACCGGATTGACCTTATTTTCCTTAAAGACCTTGAGAGTCTCCTGCTGCAATTTCTGAGGGTTATCCTTGTATTTCTCTTTGAGCTCAGCCATCGGGCCTTGGATCTTGGCCATACGCTTCTGCGAGCGGCTCGCCTTAGCTGAAAGCGGCCAGAACAGCGTCTTAATGCAGATCGTCATAATCACGATCGACCAACCCCAACTAGGGACGACCGAATGAATCGCATACATGAAGGAAAGCAGTAATTTACTAATAAAGCTGAGAAAGCCGAACTGCATGACTTCGTCCTGCTCATTGCCCAGCGCTTGCAGGCGCTTGAATTCTTTCGGCCCGACGTAAAAATCAAAATCTAGGGTCTTGGCACTGCCCGCAGCCACGGTACCAACCTCATAACCAACACTACCGGAAATCCCTGGGCGACCACGTGTGCCATCCTCAGCTTCAGGTGCCTCGACTGGATAAATAAACAAATCGCGACCCATTGTTGCCGAACTCAGCACTGCAGCAAAAAACTGATTCTTAACCGACGCCCACTCACTGCGAACAGTTTGCTCCAGCTGAGCGACCGGAGCACTGGCACCTATACCTAAAAATCCCTTGCCGCCGGTGAGTTTGTTGATCGCAATGAATTCCGCATCTTCGCCGTCAAAATACCCAACATTCAAGAACGCAGGTAGTTGCTTTTCGGAAACTGCACGCGAGGTGCCCAGATTCAAATAAATTGTCGACAGCGCCTGCGGTGTGGCGGCTTGATTATTAAAAGTCGTGCTGTGGCGGATAATGTAAGGGTCATGCTCAAAATCATCCTGCGCGAGCGAATAAGTGCGGCGCAGCGCCAGCCCATCACCTGAGTTAAAGACGAACGTGATCGAATCCGCGCTCTGTTGCTCGATCGTATAAGGCAGTGCAAATTCTTGCATGTCCCCATCGCGCCCAGCGAGGCTGAGGCTCAGTGCGGGCAGACGACCATCTGCATTGAAGACATAATCATCGCGCTGACCTGTCTTCGTCTGCAAAAATTCGACTGTACGAATAGCACCGCCAAGAGTCGTAAACTCCACCTCGATAAAGTCATTTGAGAGCGTGACGATTTGTTCTGCAGTCGCCACAGCGGACTGCGCAACGACCACCGCGGGGACCTCTAAGGATTGAGTCAATAATCCCAGGATATCCTCACCCGCCATGGCTGCAGGGTCCGTGGCGACCGCATCGGCCTCGAACCTCGCTTGCTCAAGCGCCACAGCCTCTTGCTGCTGTTGCTGAACCTGCTGGTCCTTTAAATCGTTCGTCTGCTTATACATGAAGCCGATACCGGCCGCGATGCAGATAATTCCTAAAATTGTATTTTTCTTATCCATCTAAAAGTGAGTTAAGGTGTGCTGAAATATCTTCTTTCTCCTGTTTGTTCAAGCTCGGAAGCGGGTCATATCCACCGGGATGCCAAGGGTGACAACGTAGAATACGTCGAAATGCATACCAGCAACCGCGCCAAAACCCATATTGCAAGAACGCGGAACGCGCGTAGCAAGAGCAGGTCGGCTGAAAGCGGCAGCTGCAGTTGGAGCCGAAGAAGACCTGCTTCATCGGCGAGAGTGTTAATTGATAGATGCGCACCAGCAGCGCTGCCAACTGCGCCAGTAGCGACGGCGCTCGACCCGCCATATGTGATGCCGATTGGGCCTGTTGCGGTTCGTCGTTCATCCTATAGTTCAGCTGGTTGACCGACCGTCGCCTCCATAAAAATGGTGGCGCAGGCGCGTAAGTAACGAGACTCTAAGTCACTGAAGCTGTGTCGATCAAAGCTGGCCCGCAGCACGATCACGATATCGCTGCCAAGCGGCAATGCCGATTCATGTTTTCGAAAAAGCTCGCGAAACGTTCGCTTGCCGAGGTTACGTTTTACCGCATTTCCGACGCGTCGGGATGCAATCACACCCAAACGGCGCGCTACGCCCTCATCGGCCGCGAGCCGACGGCACTGAAAAATAAAAGGCCCGCACAGGATACGTTTACCCTGATTGCGGACCTCTTGAAATTCGCGCGGTTTACGCAGTCGTTTAGAAGTCGGGATGCCCATGGCTCCGTGACCTCATTACGCTCCGTCTTAGACGGAGGCAGAGAGGCTGTGACGGCCCTTCGCTCGGCGTGCAGCAAGAACCTTGCGGCCACCGCGTGTTGCATTACGTGCGCGAAACCCGAATTTACGAGCGCGGCGAAGTTTTGAAGGTCTGTATGTTGGTCCCATGATGTTGTGCTGTGAAAATTGAAGAAAAGCGGAGGAGAAGAACCTCGGATCCCGTCGCTGTCAAGGCATGATCTAGTAGATTTATACACTAAATTTGCCTGACTGCTGAGGTAGACACCCGAGAAGCCTTTGAAAACATATATCCTCACGTCCAATACATGCAAGTTAGATTAAGACATAGAAGGATTAAGCTGCTAATTTTTCGAGATCAAACGCTTTAGCTACACTGACTCCCCCATCGCTCATCGCTCAACACTTCAAATAAAAAGAAACACAGTTTCGCTGAGCGACAAAGACTGGCCAAGCGGAAGTCCGACGAGAAGCAAGCCCTGCGTTTTCTTTTGGTCTCTATGGTCGAAGCCAGCGAAGCTAGTCGTGGCCTCGCTGAAGTCCTAGATAAAACATCGGCCGACAGTGAAGAGACCATCAAGTTGATCAAACAGATCAAAGGCGCCATGACCTATCAAGTCGCCGTCATCGGGCAATCCGCAACAACAACAACAACAACAACAACAACAACAACAACAACAACAACAACAACAACAACAACAACAACAACAACGCCTCAAGCCATCCGGCATCCTCATTCGGCTCGATCGACTTTACCGTAGGCGATATTTTCGCGGTGTCGTATGCAGGTGCTTTTTAAATATATGATTCATATATTCTTGGCAATTGAAGCCACAGCGCTCGGCAACAAGTGAAATAGGGAGTTCAGTATCCGAGAGCATTCCACGGGCAATACGCAGCTTTTCATGAAGTATCACCTCACCGACTGTGCGATTTAATTTTTGACGAAAGCGGCGTTGCAGCACGCTACGGGAAAGACCGGCGACCTTAGCAATGGCATCGAGACTCACCCCGGCGCAGGCATGCTCACGGATAGTGTTAAGCGCCTTCAAGAGCGCAGGATTGTCAACCGCGATCAGTTCACTTGAGAGTCGCTGATATAAAGTGTGCCGATTAACCTCGATCACTTGCTGGTCGAGCGTCTCGCCATTGATCAGTCGCTCCAGCGTTTGCGCGGCACGATAGCCGACCAGCTCATGATTGGGCTCCACACTACTTAATCGAGGGCGGCACAGATTACAGAAAGGACGGTCGTTATCGACGCCAACCACGCTGACGCGCTCCGGGATCGCAAGCCCGAGCCGGTGACAGGCTTCGAAGATAATGGGAGCGAGTTGATCACTGGCGACCATCAAGCCGATCGGAGTGCTCCGTTTCGATAGCCACGCCTTGACCGAATCCAGACTATTCCTCACGGGATGCTCCTGTACGTGGTGCTGCTGAACATGAAACGTGTGGACCGCCGACTGGTACTCTTTGAGCTCCTCCTTAAAGCCGGCTTCGCGTTCGAGCGACCAGCGCTCATCCCCCAATCCAATAAAGGCGTAATGAGTGTGAGCCTGTTCAATAAAATGCTTGGCAACGGATGCACCGATAGCGCGGTCGTTACACTTTACCAACGGGAACGGTGACGGACTCACATTACCCAGCACATCAACCGTCGGTAGGCCTTTGCCTTGAATTAGGGCGAGTAGCTCAGGGTTGGCAATACGCGCGATGATCCCATCGCCTTGCCACTGGCTGATTGCGGCAGGGTCCATCCCCCGAGAGGGCCGGAATGCTGAAAGACCGACCAATCGTTGCGCTCATCCAGAAAACGAGAAATGCCCATTACGATTTGACGTCCAGAGGCGAGCGAAGTTTCAGCGAGGATGGCGATGCGTTTCATAAGAATTGACCCAATATCTTAATAAATAGAGCTGATTGTGTCTTAATTCAAGGCCTGATTACCTGCTATAGTATAGTTCAAAGCCAATAAAGACACCCACCAAAGACCCTAATGATTAACATACGGCTACCGAGAGTTCCCAGTTGCTCATCAAAACATCTATGAATTCGACCGAGCATAACCTGCAACGGCGCTATAATCCCCTCACCGGAGAGTGGATTATGGTCTCACCGCAGCGAGCACTGCGTCCATGGCAAGGGGCGAAAGAGACGGTCTCTGACGAGCTGAAGCCTGCGTATGATGAGAAGTGCTACCGCTGCAGTACCAAGCCTGACAGATTTGACAGATTGCCAAGGCGACAATTTTGCTGACATCATGAAACGCATGCTGACTCGCTACGACAATTTGTTTGAAACATCGTTTCCCTACTCAATGAGATGGCACGGCGCAGCAAGCTTAACCGAAAATGTTGAGCATTGGCAGTTGCACGCACATTTTCATCCGCCGCTACTACGCTCGGCTACAGTTAAAAAGTTCATGGTCGGCTACGAAATGCTCGCCAACGCACAACGCGATTTAACCGCAGAACAAGCAGCGACACAGCTGTCTGCACTCTCAGAAATTCATTACACCAAAAAATAAAACACCGCATATGAAAGTATTTGTAACAGGAGGTGCCGGTTATATCGGCAGTGTCGCAGTCGAACAACTCGTCCTCGCAGGACACGACGTGATAGTTTTTGACAACCTATCGCTCGGCCACCGTGCCGCAGTGCATCCAGATGCAGAGCTGGTCGTTGGCGACCTGGCCAACATCGAGTCGATTCGCGAGGCGATGGGTCGCTTCAAGCCCGAAGCGATCATGCATTTTGCGGCCAAATCGCTGGTCGGCGAATCGATGGAAGATCCGTTCCTTTACCTCGGTAATAATGTCTCAAATGCGCTCAACCTATTGAAGTGTGTGGTCGAATTTAAAGTACCTCGCTTCATTCTGTCTTCCACGGCCAACTTGTTTGACGATCCAGAGCGTATGCCCATCGCCGAAGATGAGCGCATCATCCCAGGCAGCCCTTACGGCGAATCGAAATATATCATCGAGCGCTACCTACACTGGATGTCTCGCATATATCCGTGCTTCAACTACGCAGCACTGCGCTACTTTAATGCAGCCGGCGCAAGCGTCGAGCGCGGCGAAGATCACACTCCAGAACTGCACCTCATCCCTCTCGTATTACAAGTGGCACTGGGGCAGCGCGAGCAGATCTACATGTTCGGTGACGACTACGACACAGCTGACGGCACTTGCGTGCGCGACTACATTCACGTGATCGATTTAGCGCAGGCACACATCCTCGCGCTCGGGGCGATCGAAAACGAAGATAAAATCTACAACCTCGGCAACGGCCAAGGCTACTCAGTCAAGCAAGTCATCGAGACTGCACGTGAGGTAACAGGCCACGCGATTCCTGCTGATGTGAAGCCACGCCGTGCCGGCGATCCGGCTACATTGATTGCTGCCAGCGGCAAGATCACCAGTGAACTCAAATGGGATCCAAAGTTCCCTGACTTGAAATCCATCATCACCAGCGCGTGGGCATGGCATCAAGCCAATCCAAACGGCTACGAAGACTAATCACTATAGAATTCAAAAGGTATCATATGGAACAAGACGTTCATAACAGGCTCTCCGCGGCAGCAGACAAATACGGCCTCGACATTGAAGGCGGACAAGTACGCCGCAGTTCATCTCGCTTCTGCTTCGGCGTCGAACATGGCGATTACAACGGCATGGAACTCTTCGGTGTCGGCACTGATCGCTTCATCTGGTTGGCATTCAAGCCAAACACTTCGGGACGTGTGCGTATCTTCAGCGAGAACTTCCCCGAAGACGGCATTGTCGATTTCGCTCTGGGCGAAGCGGCAGAGCCAGAGGAGTTGAAGGATAGCTGGGCACGTTTCCCGCATGGAGTAGAATTGATACTGCGGCGTGAGGGTTACGAGTTGGGCACAGGGTTCGATGCAGTTCTCTATGGCAACATTCCTGGTGGTGGCATGTCGCGCTCAGCGTCGCTAGCGCTGAACCTGATTCTGACCTTCTTTGAAGTAAACGAAACGGTCGTCGAGGACGGCATGCGTATCGTAGACCTCGCCCAAATGGTGGAGACTGACTACATCGGTTCGCCTTGCGGCAAGTTAGATCAGATTATGATTTATTTCGCAAAAGCAGGCATGGCCACATATTTCAATCCCAACAAAGGAACGATCGACCACATTCCATTTGGCGGCAATCCCGATGACTTTCGTATTATAAGTATGGATACAGGTACGAAGCGCCCAGGACTCGAAAAATCGACCTACAAGATTCGGCGCGATGAATGCGACCACATGAAGGCATTGCTAAATGAAAAATTCGGTTATGCGTCACTCGCAGAGGTTTCGACATCTGAAAAATTTACTGCAGCGGCGGCCTATATTCAGGAAGTTGCGCCCGCGAGTGTGGGACGCTTAAAATACTTGTATGAAGCACAGGCTCGCTTTGCCGAAACGCTAGAGGCGTGGCGTAACGGCGACGTCGAAAAGGTGGGCAAGAATTTCCGCGCGGATGGCATTGGGCTACGGGATGATTATGTGATCAGCGGCCCTGAGCTAGAGACTATGTGCGACATCGCGCGCAGCGTGCCCGGTGTGCTGGGTGAGCGCATGCTCGGCGGCGGTGATAAGGGTGCCAGTGGCGCGTTAATTCAGGCCAGCGCCTTCGACACGTTGAAATCTGCAGTGGAAGCGACTTATCCGCTTTGCCATCCGGCATTCACAGATGAGTTCGCAATTCATTCTTGCCGCACAGTGGATGGCATTACATCCGCGCCATTGTTGGCTCACCCGGGCAAACAATAAGCTGCATCAATCAGAGTGATGCACCTAAGTACAAAAAAGCCGGACGGCTTTAAACAAGCAGCTTCCGGCCAAAATCCATGGTGGAGCATAGCAGAGTCAAACGCCTGACCTCTTGCATGCCATAACTTACACAAATCACATAAAACAATTCAACCCCAGCCCTGCTCAAAGAACTCGCACTTCACTGCTGGAGTGAGATCGACAGAGACCGCACTGATTGCAATTCCATCATCGACACGACTCACGATCAGTTTTTCATTTCGATCCTTCGTTTGCTTTTTGACTAAGCGGAAGCGACTCAAGTCCTCGACCTTCGCATCCGGACACCGCGTGCCAGCTTCCGAGCAAATCGCTCGTACCCCACGACTGCCGCCGCATGCACTGATATAGTGACCAAGCGCCGGCAAAACAGCCTCAGATACCTAGGCCATGTGACGCCAGCGGGATGGCGACAAATCCGCCTGATTGCGCTGTGTTTTTCATAAGTTATTGGCAAGCAGGGTAGATCCTAAAGTTGAACCTACACTAGATGAGAACAGAGATACTATTAACTGGGCCGGCTATTTGATCGCATGCACATAACCATCGCCGGCAAGCACGTAGACCTTATCGCGATAAATACAAAGTGTGGCTTCCTCGACGCGTTGGCCGAGCTTGTAGGCCCAGAGCGGCTCTCCGCTAAAGGCATCAAGGCAGTAGAACAACGGAGTATTGCCCGAGCCGATATACACGCGGTCACTCGCGATGGCTGGCGCAGAGAGACCGCCACCATCATCAAAGGTCCAATGGATCTTAGCCGTGACCGAATCCACACAGTAGATACGAGACGCGGTTGGCACACCACGCAGCCCGACACCGACCCGAGCAGTGTAGTAAGCACGGTCTTTGAAGAACGCAGGCGTCGCATTAAAGTTGGAGAAGTTCCCCGTATGCGCGGGATTGGTATTACCCAAACTTAGGATCTCCCCAGTCTTGGCATCAAAATAATTGAATACACTGCTATGGTGCGGCAGGTAAATGCTGCCCTCATAGGCGATCAGCGTGCCTGAATCTAAGCCAATGCCGTTTTCCTTCCATACGATCTCGCCGGTCTTCTTATCGAAGGCGTAGAGCGATCCGCTCCATGAACCAAAGTAAACGAGGTCGCCGTCGATCGCGGGTTCCGCCGGCACTGACTTCGCGGTCGGATACATCCAGACGATGTGCCCTGTCTTCGCGTCGATGCAGACGCAGTGACCGTCAACGGTTGGGATGTAGACCATACCATCATCATACGCTGCCGATCCCCACACCCAGCCACCTGGCACAGTTTGTTTCCATGCAAGCTTCCCGGTCTTGGCGTTGACCGCATAAAAGAAACGTTCACCGCCTTGTTGCCCAGCAAACACTTTGCCCTCACCGATGGCGGGGCCGACCGAGATCGCACCGCCCATTTCGAATTTCCAAATTTCCTCACCAGTATCAGCATCAACACTGAAGAGGAAGCCCGCGGCGTTGCCGAAATAGACCTGCCCATCGGCAGCAGTCGGCTTTGATTGGTAATACGTGCCGCCGGATAACACATCGGTGAAGATGCGCTCGCCCTCTTTATTTTCAAAGGCGTTGAGCAAACTACGCTTCCAGATCAACTCGCCGGAAGCATCGATACGTCGCAACCACAAGTCGCTATCATTGACTAAGACTGAGTCATCGGCGACCACCAGATCCGCATAGATCTGATGTGTCGAAACCTGCTTGGTCCACTTCACTCCCCCCTTCTGCTTGCTCACACAAGCGATCTTACCATCAACCGTTGCGACCAACAGTCCCTCAGAAGTCATCGCAGGCTTGGAACGAACCCAGTCAGTCAACTCTGTCTGCCACTCGATTTTTCCAGTTTTGGCATCGAGGCAATAAACCTTCTTGTTTGCGCCGCCGACATAGAGCTTACCTTCCACATACAGAGGGACGCTGAACTGCTTACGCGCGCCGGTCTCAGGCGAGTTGATCTGCGTCTCCCAAACAACGGAACCTTGTTGTTCGCTCAACGCGTAGATCGATCCACCATTGGACCCGAAATACACAATGCCATTGACGATCGTTACTGCTGTGTTCACAGAACCGTTCGCCTTAAACTTCCATGCGACACGCCGAGCTCCCCCATGGTCCCAATCAGGATCCACTAAAGGGCTTCGTTCCCCACTCAGGTTGATTGCATAGAGGTAACCTTCAGTGGTGCCTTGAAACACCAAATAGTCAGTCAATACTGGTTCCGCGAGTGCATCAATATCGCCGACATTCAAATCCCACAATTTACGATCGTTATCCACATCCGCACAGATCAAACGATTTAAATTTTGGCAAACCGCTGGCTGGCTATAGATGTCATGCACACCGAACGGATAGACCGTAAATTTACCATTGCTAACTACCGGCGCGACCCGAGTGCGATAATCGATATGCCCCGCAAACTTTCGAGCCAGTGTCTTGCCAGTCTTCTTATCGACATAGACTAGATTTCTCGCCTGACCTTGGTTGCCACCATGACTGTTCACCTCACGATAGATCAATTTATTTTCAAGAATCACTGGAGTGGACATCAATGCAGGGTATTTGTAGATACCAAACAGCGGATGCGTTTGAGTTGACTTCCAGATATCTTCACCCGTTTCCAAATCGAGACACAAGCTGGTAGTGTGCATGCCAGGCGACGCAGCGTAAACACGACCGTCTTCGACTTGAGGGCGTGCATACCAGCCGAGACCGACGGGGAATTTCCAAGCGAGTTCACCAGTCTTCGGGCCAGGTGCCTTGGTGTAACCAGTGTTGTGCTTATTGCCCTGAAACATTGGCCAATCGGCATCCATGTCCCCCCCCTCAGGGAAAGTGGTTGGATCACCTTTGAACGGCTCAAAGAACGGCCCTTCTTCGATTAATTTCTTCTGAATACGTTCCATTTCCACATAGCCTGCATCGACGACCTGCCCCATCTCTTTGAGTGCCTTGTCTTTGACTGCACCTGTGCCGCGGTTAACCTGTGCCTCGAGGCTATAGTAGTCTTGGTCAACGTCAAAAAAGGAATGCGTATTCGCACTTTGCTGCTGCAAGCTACCGAGCCAAACAAACAGTAACAGAGAGCGCTCGCGGTAATTCTCGGCTGTAGTCGGATCTGTCTGCACAGCCTTGCGCGCACGATCAATATCAACGCTGCCGCTTGAAATGAATTCAGCCTGACTCGTCAGAGTGATCGAAATAAATAGTAAGGGGAGGAAAGATAGGGAAGTCTTCATATTGATTGGAAATCGTAAGTGCTTAAAGTGCTTAATTCTGAAGTGCGTTCAACAGCTGTTGATTAAAAACGTGTGCATCTGGCCAATCCGTCGGCGTAGCTTGAATATCTGAGAGGATAGTTAAGATCAATGAAAGCCAGCGCTCGTTACGCCACTCGTGCAAGTCGAGCGGGTCGACGTAGCCCTCTTGCTGTACGAACTCTGGGGTCGTCATTAAATTACGGCGCAGCGTATCAGCATTAGATAGCGACTCCTGCAGCCATACCAGCCAGTGAGCCTGTTCCGCAGCCTGAGGAGCACGACCAAGCATTTCGAGATATGCCATCTCAATAACGGCTGCCGCCTCCTGAGCTGGATAAGGCGCATCGCGGTAACCAAGTGGATCTCTCGAATCCTTCGGCGAACGACAGCTGCGGAGGACTTGAATAAGGCTCTTCTGTTGCGGCTGAAATGACGACTGTAACCGGCTGCTACCCACTGCTGCTGGATCATACATAAAAGGCAACGGCGCGTCTGGTGGAAAATTCAGCAAACCATCGCCTAAGCCCGAATAAATCGCATCACTGGTATTGCCCTCGATTACAAACGCGTCCACGCCTTTAACGACATAACCATAGCCTGCGGCAGAACCACTGATATGATTGTCACGCACCGATGCACCTACCAACGTCGTGCCATCAAAGTTAAGATTCCACGGTGCTCCTCCCATCACGAGGCCCACATGTATTCGACTACCAGCGGCTAAAATTAAGTTATACTCAACCCTCACGCCACGATAGTCGTAGATCCGCTGCTCCGCATCGAGTAAGTAATAGTCAAAAGGGTCAATCAACGCAACCCCACCCAGCATCTCGCGAGCAATGGCGACGACCACGTTACCCTTCACCAAAGTGCCAGGCGCTCCCGGCACCATGATCCCTTTATCCGTGGTATCATAAATCGCATTATTCACGATCACCGTATTCCGGCTCGCCGTTGAAATCCCGTCGCCCCATCCAAACGGCTTTTCATACACAGAACGACCATTGCCACGGATATCAGTGCCTATCGAGAAAACGACATTATCTTGAACTAAATTCCCATCACCGCCCTCGTGCAGATGAATCGCGCCCCACCCTCCGGCACTGCGTCCGCCAATTACAATGCAACGACTGACCTCTTGCTGGTTTGCACCCTCACCTCCAAATGAAAGCATCGGCTCCGCGGTTAAGATACCATCAGGCTGACGAAAGCCTGGACGGTTTCCATCCAGAATCAAATTCGCCAAAGTCGCACCAGCGATGCCTTTGGCCTCGATTAACGTACCCTGCGCTCCGCCGGCATGCATAATGGTAGCAAAATCAGCGGCAGACTCAGCCCCTACTGTTTCAATGCGTTGACCCGCCACTCTGAATTTCAAGCTATCCGTCAGTATAACGATCTGACCAGGCTGCAGCGCCACATCATTGCCTGAGTCCAACTGCGTTTGTATTAACTTCTCAGATACAAATGGCTAACCATAGCTGACTAAAGGTAGCAGTGAGAGCAAAAAGGCCCACATCAGCGAGGAACTATCCCTCAGTCTCATCGGTTTCATCAAATCTCGCCAATTCTGTTGCATGCTTTAATTAATAACTAAAACATACGAAGACAAAAGAGGTCATGTCGTTGTTGTTGTGGTTGAGCCGATCCCCACCCCTCCGCTCAAATAGATGACCATGCCACGCAGCCTTCGAACTGAAAAGGAGAACGTAGTTCTCCCCATCATCAACCGTGGCAATTACCGGCAGGTTTTTTGCGACAGGAAAAGATACGAAACCAGGCGGAGACCAGAAAATATCCTTCAAAGAATTGACCACAACGGTAATGACATGACCCCTATTTTTACACATAACCGACTCAATTATTTTTAGTCTGTCCCTTTTAAAATTCTTGTCCCTTTTAAGATCCAGCCTATCAGCTGATACCGAAGCGACTAAATCGGGCAATCAACGCCCTTCATAGCATCCGGAACATCAGTCGTCACTGAACTTGTCCCCCATTCTTTGAATTGTTTCGCCTGCTGTATGTCATTGATAGTCCAAACGTGGTGCTGAAGTCCGTTTTCGCGAACGCGTTGAATAAGGGCCGCATCCACCCAATGCCTTCCCGAACTGAGCCCATCGGCTTTAATTCGATCCAGCGTATCGAGCACGCTAACGTAATCAGGTGTAATCCCCCCCGATTTCTTTTTTTTGAAACTGACAAGCCAACTGGTCTGATACTGCGGTGCCACAGCCTTCAGCTCTCGGAGCACCTCCTGCTTGAAAAAAATGATCATGATCTGATCATCTTCGAGCCCCGATCTCTTTATCTCCGACAGTAAAGCCGGAATGATCTCCGCGCCGGATTTGATTTCGATAAATATTTTTCCGTCGACTGGCACGGTTGCCAAAACTTCCGCCAGCGTTGGAATACGAGTCCCCTTAAATGCTGGATCGAACCAGGCCCCCACATCCAGTTTTCGCAGTTCACTCAGGCTGGATTGCGCGACATTCAGGTCGGTTCCCGCTGTCCGCTGTGTCGTTTTGTCACGAATACAGACAACATGCCCGTCCTTGGTCAGCTGAAAATCCCCCTCAATCGCATCCGCCCCCTGCTTCCACGCGAGTTCAAAGGCTGGCAACGTATTCCCTGGCGCTCGCCTTGAGGCACCGCGATGCGCCACAATCAACATGTCTGCCTCAGCGCTTAATGGCGCATCGGCACTCAAGCACCGCTCACGCTCAACATACGACTGGGGCTGTTCTGCCATTAAAACGGGAGTCGATGCCTCTGTGACATTCGCCCAACCTGATAAAGCCATTACGGCTAAGCTGGTAACGGTAATTTTATATAGTCTCATCATAATTCTCATTCTCCTGACAAAAAAATCCGGCATGACCCCTATTTTCACGCTCGCAAGCAGGGGAAGTTTTGGAAGGTGACTGAAAAATATACAGCGAGGAACTCGTGACCTTACTTCTTGAAGCTTGATAAACATTTTTATGAATAATTTAATTCTCGCAAACACTAGCGCCGCTCAACGCCGCGCCAAAAAAGATAACCCTCATCAGAGCCAGGTGACTTTGCTTGAACTTCCTCGACAGTGATGCTGCTGACACTACCGTCGAAATATGAGATTTTTGCATTGTCTCCATGCCATGCGTAGATGGTGGTATGATCTAGATTCTGCAAAGTGTTGTTGCCATTATTATTAGCTTTAGTATCTCCAAACATAATCGTTTGGCTAGGAGCCGACAACTGCTCGATGCGCACGGCGCCTCTGAAGCTGCCATCGCCCGCATTTGTTTTGGCGAGAAAATGATTAAAGCCGTAAGAAGAACGCTCCGAGGCTGTGCCGATTGCGTCCAATGCTTCAGGGCAGTTCAAATCATTTAAGCGATTCCATCGTTTGCCTTTTTGCATGAAACTTGCCAAGGAAATGTTCCATGTCAGGTCCGTATTATTATTTTCATTATACCACTTACTATTTTTAGCGGAACCACTTCCCTCTGCAGGTATTGCAGGAATAAGGACATTTTTATTGTCGGTAATCATCAGTAAATAGGCCGCACTAATCTGGCGCAAATTGGATGTGCAGGTCGCTTCTTGTGCTGCCTTACGGACCTTGCCAACCGCTGGTATCAGAATCGCCGCTAAAATCCCAATAACAGCAATGACAGTCAGTAATTCAATTAGAGTGAATGCAGATCGTTTAATATTCATAAGAGGATAAGTTTCAGGTTCGTTAGAAAAGTTTAAATATATATGATTCAAATTAATTTAGATGTGTAGATGGGGCCACTTTTTTAGGGACAGGTCTATCAGTTCATGACCTATAACTTAATGACAGTCCATGCACCGTTATAGAGATCCGCGGCACTTGGCCAACGTGCCAACTCGTCGGTCAAGTCATTAAAGCTGCGCGAAATAGCTTCGAGCCAAAGCTTCTGGCGAAACAGTTGTAGACCATCCGGATTGTGATAGCCGTGACGTTCAATAAATTCTGGGTCTGCCATCAGCACATGCCGCAGTTGATCGGCATTGTTTTTCGTCGCTTGAAGCCACTTGGCGTATTGAGCACCCTCCTCTTCACTGGGAAGGCGGCCCAGCATTTCCTCGAAAGCGGTATTCACCACTGCGACCACCTCGTGGTCGCCATAAGGATAGTAACGGTAACCCATGTAATTCAGCGGAGCGTGGTTACAGCGTAAGAGGTGATTGAGATGGCGCTGCATCGGCTCGAACTCAGGTTGCATTTTCGTTGCGGAAACGACACTCGGATCGTAAACAAACGCGATTGGATCATTCGGTGGCTGTTTGGGCCCGAATCCTTCCGCGATTCCGGAATACTTCGCAGTCGTTCGGTTGCCCGTAACGGTGAAATCTTTCACTCCGCTGAGGATGATACTGTAAGCCGCCGCCCCTCCCGTGAAGAGATTATCCTGCACTGCCCCGCCTACGAAAGTAAAACCACTGTTACTCGGAACCCAGGGAGTCGCACCGACGGGGATGCCCATATGAATACGAGCGCCCCGCGCATCGATCCAATTATTCTTAATCATGACTCCACGATAGTCGATTGAATGGGGATCATCTGCAAAGGCCCAATACTTAAGTGGATCGACCAGATTGATACCACCGAGGGATTCACGCGAAACCGTGGCGATCACGTTGCCGTCCGAAATACTACCTGGCGCCCCAAAGAACACCATACCGACGTCGGTCGGGTCGATGATGAGATTGTTACGAACGATTGTTCGCTGCGCCGCACAAGTGATTCCGTCCCCCCAGCTTCTGCCGTCTAAATGAGGATTCTCAACGCCTTCGCGCCCGTTACCACGAACATCCGTTCCCGCACCAAAGAATATGTTGTTTTCAACTAAAATGTCAGACCCTCCCTCGTGGACCTTCAACGTCGACCAAGTGCGTGGCCCAATAAAAATACAGCCACGGACAACTTGCCGCTCCGCGCCTGCTCCGCCGAAGAAAACGAGCGCGTTGGTACTAATCGCCTTGGATAAGTCAGACAGGCGATAGCGATTGCCATCGAGTAACAGATTCTCAATTCGAACCCCGCTAACCTGATTACCGTTGATTAGTTGCCCAAGATCACGATTGGTGATGCGCAAAATAGCGTAATCGCCTAACGAATCGGGCGCATGCGTTAAGATACTTTGCCCTTCAAATTTAAAAACCAATGCTTGTTCAATTTCGTAAACAGCCCCTGGCTCTAAGTGAAGATCTTGCCCTGCATCGAGCACGGCCTGCAGATCGGCACTGGGAGGTGTGATGAACGTATCGCTTGAATCCTCAGCAAAAAGAGACTGAGTGAGTCCAATGCAGAATGCAAAAAAGTAATATCTTATGGCCATATGTATCGTAGTATTTGTGACAAATTAGAGATCAGTCTGATATACGCACCTTAAAGACTTCCAATTCCTCAATCTGGATATCTCGGACTGCTCCGTCTGCCGTATTAAGTCCGATTGCTAAGCTGTCGAAACGCAGTGTCGGCGAATTGGTATCGATCACTTTGACAAAACAATTCGTGCCGACGGTCGAGTCGGGCCCATCGGGTACGACAATGGCAGTAATCTCTGCTTTGTTCGCCTCCAGGCGGATGATGTTGAGTTGCGCCGTGTAAACTTGTTTAGAAACAAAATCACCTTGCCCGTTCTGGCCAAGATGCGAATAGCCGGAATTTGCGGGATTAAAGACGATAAGCAAATCGCTAAAGGTCTTATGGCGCTTAGCCAACACCATTTGCTCATTGGCTGGACTGCTTTTAAGACTCAAGGACGCTTGATAGCCGCGATAGTTCTGTAAGCCCAATAAGTCAGTGGCAATGCTGTCGCTTGAAACAGCCCGACTGTCATCGATGGAATCACCGGACTCAAACAATGCGAAGCGCAGGTGTCTACTTTGGGTAAAATTGACAATGTCAGGCCTGAACGCAAATTTGAGCGAAATGGCCTCGCCCACAGCCAATTCAGTGTATGCACCTAGCTCATTGAAGTAGGCCATGAAGAAGCGGTTCGCCTTGAATCCATTAAAGATCAAAGCCCCCTCCTGCTCAATCAAGGTGTTGGGTCCTTGATTAGCGAAATAAGCCAAACTTTGTGGAGGCGATTGGAGACTGCGATTGCTGTCATTGAAGTGATCTTTAACGATACTTGAAAAAGCAACTGAACTACAGGCTATGAGACTGTAGCCGATGAGGGTTAAGTTGGCTGTTTTTTTCATGACTAACGATGTGATAGAGTTAAAATGATTAGGACAAGTTGCCTAAGTCTTTAAACTACATGAAAAACTCAAGTACACCAAAAGGTTAAACGTTTATCTATCAGCGTGAGTCTATAGTCAACTGGATTCTGTCAAGTAGCTATGTTTTTAGTAGAACAGCAGCAGCAGCAAAAACGAGGACCGCCCTCACCCAGCATCTGATAGCCAAAACCTAGTATATCCTACTTGACTTTCAGCACTAATAGGTAAACGTTTCATCAAGTAAGCCGCCATGGATCTCAAACACCTATGTGGCTCTAAATATACCCTACTGCGAAGCCATAATACTTAAGGCCAACACTACGGCCTTCAACATCTACTGTTCACCCAACAGTTAAGATTAAATCGCTCATTTTTATAAATCACTAAGCAATAGAATACAGAAAGCACATGAATATACCAGAGATGAACCGCCGCAAATTTATCCAAACAGCGGGTCTTGGTGCCCTGGCTTATGCGGCACTGCCGAAAATAGCCTGGTCGTGGGATGAGATCCCTTCTCGCACCGGTAAGATCATAACTGGGCGCAAGCTAAACATCGCCTGTATCGGTGTGGGCGGTCAAGGCAGGAGAGATCTCGATCAAATTGCCTCGGAAAACATCGTCGCGCTCTGCGATGTCGACCCCCTACGGGCCAAAAAGAGTTTTAAAAAATATCCCGATGCGAAGAAGTACAAAGATTTCCGCGTCATGCTGATGGAAATGGACGATCAAATCGACGCCGTCACCATCAGTACGCCCGACCACATGCACTTTGCCGCCGCGATGATGGCGATTAAGATGGGCAAGCATGTGTTCGTGCAGAAACCTTTGACCCACACCATCGCTGAAGCACGCGCGCTCACTGAGGCCGCGCGCAAACACAAGGTGATGACTCAAATGGGCATTCAAGGGCATTCTTTCGATGGTATACGGCGCATGCGTGAATGGTATAAAGCACGTGCGATCGGCGAAATCAACGAGGTGCACATCTGGACAAACCGCCCAGTCTGGCCACAAGGCGATCGTCCCCTCGCCCCAGCGCAAGAGGTGCCCGCCCACATCGACTGGAACCTTTGGCAGGGAATTGCCGCAGAGCGCCCCTACAATTCAGCGTACATGCCCTTCGCTTGGCGCGGTTGGTCTGAATATGGCTGTGGCGCACTTGGCGATATTGGCTGTCATGCCATGGACTGCCCCTTCGACGTGCTCGATTTGAGTAACCCCACCAGCGTCGAGGCCGTCTGTGGCCCGCAAAGCGAATGGAGTTTTCCAGAATGGTCGATCGTCACCTACCAATTTCCGGCAACTGCAAAGCGCGGCCCGATCAAGCTCGTTTGGTATGACGGCAAAAAATTCCCAGAACGTCCGCAGGAATTGGAAGCTTCGCGCAAGCTACCTTCAGGCGACGGCGGTCAACTCTGGTATGGCACCGAAGGCACCATTATGATTAGCGACATTTACTGCAAAGCTGCTCGATTGATTCCTCAATCCGCCTGGGTGGATTTCGCTAAAAACCGCATGCCGGAAGAAACCGAAAAGCCCTCCATTGGCCATAAAGAGGAATGGATTGAAGCGTGTAAGGGCGGTGAGCCTGCTCAAGCGAACTTTGACTACGCAGGCCCGCTGACCGAAATGGTTCTGCTCGGGAATCTGGCAGTACGTTTTGGCAAAAAGATTGAGTGGGATCCTAAAAATATGGTCTGCACCAACGTCCCTGAAGCCAACACCCTTGTCCGCAAGAAATACCGTAAATATTAAGACTATGAAAATTCAAACGACCATCGCAACCCTACTGCTCCTCACCGGAACATCCACTCTCACTGCCGCAAGCCCTGTCGGCATCGAAAAGTCCGACCGCGTGTTGCTCAACGTGGCGTACGATTCAAGCCCGTCCGCTAGCTCCGAGTGGCAAGCGCTCTTCGCGGCAGATTTGTCCGATGCAGTCTTCCCTGAAGGCGTCTGGACGGTTACCAATGGAGAATTAACCGCCAGCAAAGACAAGGTCCTGTGGTCGGCAAAAGAGTATGAAAACTACGTCCTGGACCTCGAATTCAAAAACGGCCCGGCTGCGAACAGCGGCGTGCTCGTCTATGTAACCGATATCAAGCAGTGGGTCCCCAACTCGGTCGAAATTCAAATTACCGATGATTACTCCGAGCCATGGGTCTCGAAAGACGGCACCTGGCGCTGCGGAGCCATCTTTGGCCGACTTGCCGCCAGCGAAGCAGCGGTCAGACCTGCCGGCGAGTGGAACCACTACACCATCATTTGCAAGGGCCCTTCGATTGACGTCATCCTGAATGGAAAGCACGTCACTTCGATGGACATGAGCCAATGGACTTCGGCCACGGAAAATCCTGATGGCAGCTTAAAACCAAAATGGCTCAAAAAGCCACTAAGCACACACCCCACCAAGGGTCGCATTGGGCTTCAAGGCAAGCACGGCGGCGCGCCGATCTGGTTTCGCAACCTGAAGATTAAACAGCTTTAGAGCAGTTTAGGTAGGGACGCAAGGCCAGCCATCGCTGCCTATAAAAGCCCTTTCAAAGGATAGTGCCGCCGTGTGTTAGCCGAGGCGCTTAGCTGCAGGCTTATGCCCTGGCGGCGCGCCACAAGTGGCAGCCCTACAGTGCTGGATCAAGCCTAGGGCCCGCACTGGGCAAGCTGGCTTCCAACTCCACGCACCACCCATCACTGCAGCAGCGATTCAACTTTCCAAGCTTTGTGCAGATCCGACAGTTCTTTAACGACGTCGGGATATGCCGCCGCTAAATTTTGGCTCTCAGATAGGTCTTTTGACAGATCCGAAAGGAAGGTCTCATTATCGGTTTTGACTATTTTCCACTGACCGTGACGCACTGCCCATCTACCGTAAAGTTCCCAATACCAAGTGCTGTGCGGTGAGACTATATCTGCGTCGGCAATCAGGTTCGTGATCGACAGTCCATCGATCTTACGATCGGGCAGCGTCAGTCCTGCATACTCAGCGATGGTGGGAAACAAGTCCATACTCGTCACCAGCTGGTCGCGCACTTCGCCTGCGGGAATGACCGGCGGTAGCGAAACAATGCACGGCACCCGTATGCCCCCCTCCCACAGTGTCGCCTTGGCGCCACGGTAAGGCCCCGCACTGCCCCCACCCCCGAAAGCACGATCTTCGGTTGAATGGCCGTGATCACTCATAAAAACAACCAAAGTATTTTCGGCTAAACCGAGACGATCCAGCTCGGCAAGAACCTGACCGACTTTATCATCCAGCGAAGTCACAAAAGCCGCGTAGCGCTGACGGTTGGGATCTGCCAGATCCGCATACATTTCGATAAATTTCTGCTCCGCCTGCATGGGGTAATGCGGGGTGTTCAACGCGAGATAGAGGAAGAAGGGCTGCTCTGTATTCTCTTGAAAAAAACGCTTGGTTTCGCGAACAATCAAGTCGGGAAAATATTCGCCAGGCTCAAAGACCTCCGTGCGATCCCGCCACAAATCATGGCGATTTGGGCCTGACCAATAAAAGAAGTGCGAGTAGTTATCGATACAGCCTCGGCGGTGCCCGAAAAACTCATCAAACCCTTGAGCCTGAGGGTCGGTCTGCGGCGTCTCACCTAAGTGCCATTTGCCGATTAAAGCAGTACGATAGCCAGCGCCCTGAAACAGTTCGGCCATGGTGAACTGCGAGCCCGGCATGCCGGTGTAATCGGTATTGCGCGGGAGCTGCGCGCGCTGCGGATAACGCCCCGTCAACAAAGCCGCACGCGATGGCGAGCAAATCGCAGAGCCTACATAAAACTGACTAAAACGCACACCGCGTGCCGCCAGCGCATCAATGTTCGGCGTATTCAGATCATCGGAACCGTAGCAATTTAGGTCCACGCTACCGAGATCATCGGCGAGGATCAAAACCACGTTTAAGGGCTCCTTGGCCGACAGCGAGGACGCGGCTAGTAAGGCGACCGTCCACGCGGCACAGCGTATAAATATTTTAAAGCTAGAGAAATATTTCATCGCACAAAAATGCCTGGCAGGCTGATGCTTAGCAAGGTCCATGCTTGCAGAGTGGAGAGAATAAAACTGATTCAACGTACCACACAGCTTACACAAAAAAATGGCAGCACCGCGGATGCGGTACTGCCAGACTTTAAAACGTTCTTTGGGCGGCGGGATATACTGGTTGTATACCCCGCCGCTCAATAAGCGGTGGTGCTTAGTCCTGCGTCACCCTGAGGCGAACGAAGTTCTTAGCCTCATCACCGGGCAGTGTGTAAGAGATCGAGCTTACATCATTAACCGTTGGTGTCACAGGTTCCCATGTGTCGGTCACACCAAGATCAGTGGATTGCTCGATCGCGTAGGTGATTCCACCGACCGCAGGATCCTCCTGACGCTTCGAGAAGGTCACCACTAGGCCACTGTAAGTACCCACGGTCGAGTTCGAGACCGTTGGGTCTTGGCCTTCAACCGCAAACTCGATCAGGTTACTGATGCCGTCGTTGTCGTCGTCACCGGTCGCAGTCTTATCGCTCAGCGTGCCGTTGGCGAAGGTGCCATCTACCCAACTCGTGAAGTCGGTAACAGGGCTGCCAGTGATCCATTTCTCGGTCAGAGCGAGCTGCTCGGCAGCGAAGGCTGCAGGAGACATTCTACCTTGGTAGAACTTCACTTCACCGATCGCTCCATCCATGTATTGATCTGGATTATTACTACCGCCGATGAAGATCGCAGCTCCCGTAGAGAAATCTGCTGCAGGCACCGTTACGGTCACTGAGGAATTCGCTTTCGAGTTCCAGAACTCCAGTTGTTGCGTCACATTATTGTAGTTTGCGGCGAACACCAAGGTATCTCCGGCTTCAGGAACGGCACTGGGACCTTCAGCCTCAACACCACCGACGTAAAGCTTGGGAGATCCGCCTTGGAATTTAAGAACGAGGCCAGCGCCTGTGTCACCAGCGTTACCCAAGACAACATCGCGAATGATGCTGTCCGTAGCGAACAGGGCATCGACCCTGGCCACCGCAAAGAATGAGAAGCCACTATTACTGGCAGCCTCGCCGGCGCCTTCGCCGGTGTCGGGGGCGAAGTTTAGCAGGGCATCCTGCTCAGAGGAAAGAAGCGTTCTCAACCTGTTGTTAGTTTCGCCCATATCCAGAAGGTCCAAACCCGTGGCGCTTTGGGTCGCATCGGGATAGAGGACTGCAGTGGGGGATCCAACATCGGCATTGTAATTATTGCCGGAAAGATCCGCAAAGTCGGTGACTTCGTTGGTATTTTCTAGCGTCACATTCGCTGCGTCCGACGCATCGTAGTGGCCATACAGTGCAGACGCCGCAGTTGTAACCTCAAAGACTTCAGCGCTGAAACCACTCTCGATGCCGTCTCTGGTAGCTGTGACTACATAGTAATAAGTAGTGCCGAAGATGGCAGTGGAGTCGGTATAGTTGGTCGAGGGAAAACCAGACGCGAGTGCGGAGCCATACGTACCAGATACCTCGCTACGATATACGCTGTAGGTTAAGGAGGCGGTTGGATTGGGATCCACCCAAGCGAGGGTAATGTCGCTTGCGTCAGCCCCTGCGGTAACATCAACCGGTGCATTCTGCACCCATTTCGCCATCAGAGCGTCACGCTCGGCCTCAAACTCTTCGTCTGTCATGACGCCGCGATAGACCTTCAGTTCACCGAACAGACCGTCCATGCCATGGCCGGGGTTGAGATCACCAGCGATATACATGTTTTGCACGCTAGAGAAATCGTTCGTAGCAGTCACAGTAGAGGTACCAGTCAACCCAGACTCTGAATCGTATAATTTCAGTTCACCGGTGCCGGAATCGTACTTCACCGCGAGTACCACGGTCTCGCCCGCGGCAACCTCTGGATCAATAGGTAAGTTCCAGTCGGTGCCTCCAAGATAGATTCTTGGTTTGCCATCAGTATATCTCAGCGACAAACTTTCAGCAACACCACCTGAGTTGCCATGATTGGCAAAGACCACGTCTGAGGTGACGCCCACGGCATCTGGCTTAACCACTGCAAAGATTGTAAAGCCGCTGTAGACCTGCGCCGCACCGCCACTTGAGAAGTCCAGCCACTGATCTTGCTGCGCGGGTGTAAATGCTAGGAGCTTGCTTTGTGCAGTCTCAGGAATGTCGAGTCCATTAATACCGTACGAAGTGACGCTGCCACTGGGATACAGGATGGGGTCTGCCCCGATTACGGCTGCAGCGTCGAAGGCATTGGTTGTCTGGTCGGCCCAAACGGAAACTTCAGTCGCCGTCTCAAATGAGATGCTATCTGCATCTGTCGCATCGTAGTGAGCGTAGAGTGTATTCCCGGTGATCGGTGCGAACGGGTTGGCACTCACCGTGTTACTAGGCGAGCTCTCAGAACCACCTGTAACAGTTGCAGTCACGTAATAATAATAAGTCGTATCATTCGACACAGTGGTATCGGTGTAATTGCTGTCGGTCAGCACTCCCGAAACCGCGGAGTAACCGCCGACTGCGGTCAGACTTCGGTATGCCGTATACTCTGTAGCTGTAGCTACATCATCCCATTCGAGGGTGACTTGCTCGTTTCCATCGATCGCAGTCAGGCCCGTAGGCCCAGGATCTCCAATCCATTTTTCGACTAGTGCAGTCTGTTCAGCAGCGAACTGTTCTGCAGTCAGCTTAAAATCGTAAAATTTCACCTCACCGATCGCACCATCCATAAACTGGGCCGAACTGTTGGTGCCGCCGATGAACAAGGAGCTACCGCTTACCTCGGTGTTGGAGAAATCCCCTGCGGGGACCGTTCCGGTCACCGAGGCACCCGCTTTCGAGTTCCAGAATTCCAAATCCCCAGTCGCTTTGTCGTAATTCGCTGCAATCACCACGGTATCTCCCGCGCCGATGCCGGCACCGGTGTTCTCGATGATCACGGAAGTGCTACCAGCACTTCCTGAGTCTTGATTGCCGATCATGAGCCTCGGTGCATTACCTGTGCCGTCCAAACGAAGCATTAGGCTGCCGCTGGATGGGTCTGAGTTGTTGCCGAGGATCGCGTTCACGTTGCCGGCTAGAATGGAATCGACCCGAGCCACCACGAAGAACGAGAAGCCGCTATTACCGTCAGCCAAGCCGATGCTGGGGGTGAAGTCCAGCAGATTTCTCTGCTCAGTATTTGGAAGGAGTGTTCTGAGCGTATTACGTGCTGCGCCCATATCCAGAAGATCCAGACCGGTGGCGCTTTGGATCGCGTCGGGATAGAGTACATCGCCAAACTGTGTACCGTTGCCATCCTCGGCACCTAAGTTGTTGGCCGAAAGGTCATCTAAAGTGATGACTTTGGAAGTGTTGACCGCGTCAAAACCCACTGTGCTAGCATCTGACGCATCGTAGTGAGCATAGGTAGGAATCGCAGGCGCTCCAAGCCATTTGTTGACCAGTGCAGTCTGTTCGGCAGCGAACTCTGCCGATGTCAGGACGCCTTCAAAGATCTTCACTTCACCGATCATGCCATCCATACCTTGGCCACCATTGGCACTACCAGCAAGGTACAAGGATTGAGTGCTTGAGAAATCAGCTGCCGCCTTGGTAACGCTAGCTGAGGTATTATTCTCAGAATCCCAGACCTCCATATTGCCAGTGGCCTGGTTGTAGTTGACTGCAAGCACCACCGTTTCGCCATCTGCAACAACTGCTGTAGCACTTGCTTTTACGGAGGTACCACCAAGAACCACCTGAGGAACACCGTTCTCATACTTCATGATGAAGCTACCTGGAGACGTGCCCGCATTTCCATGCGAGGCCAGCACGAGGTTGCGGGTGCTGCCTGCAACGGTATCCGCCTTAAAGACCACCAACGCAGCGAACCCATTTTTGCTGGCAGCCGCGCCTGGAAAGTTCAGTAAAGCGTCCTGTTCCGCGTTAGACAGAACTAACAACTTATTGTGAGGGCCGTTGTTGGTGTCGACACCCTTTAGACCAGTTGGACTCAGGTTCCCTGGATCAGAATAGAACAAAGTACCTGCTCCACCTGCTTTGGTGGCATCATAAGCTGTGGTAGTTGGTGCGGACAAATCTGTCAGACTGGTGACAACGTCGCTTCCATCAACCGTCACGTTAGCCGCATCTGACGCATCGTAGTGGACATACAGAGCAGGAAGTGCCGTGGCGACGTTGGCTTGGAAGCCGAGCGCGGTGGCGCAAAAAATCGCCATCAGGCGTGCTATAGAGCCAGAACGTTTTACCGTTCGGCGCGAGGCGGTGGAGGGGATTTTGGTTTCGTTCACAGGAGTATGAGGTTTTGGTTGATGTTGACACGCTTCCAAACCAGACAGTCAGGTTAAGCGAATTTGAAAATAGATTACGAACCATAGTAATAAAGGTAAACGTTTAGTCAATCTTTTTTAGAAAGATCTGCATTTGATTGCAACAGGACGGTCAGGAACTTTCACCAGCAATTAAATGGCAAAGGATATCTTAAGTTTTATATTGCAGTCATAGAAATTGGCGGTAAATTAAACGTTTATCCGAAAACTTTAGTCCATCGCCTTAAATGCACTCCCCTTTTAGATTAAACTTTTCGTTTCGCGCTCAGTTGTGCCTTTGTGCCTTACTAATGTTATCCTGCGTGCCACTGCAGGCGCAGAACCGAGAATCGATCGGCAGCATGAGCTTAGAGTCACTGACGACGGCGATCAAAGGGCAGGATACAGGTACGGTGCTTCCTTACATGCTGGAATTGGTAAGGCGGATCGAAGCAGAGCCAGACCCGAGGCTCGACCCTCTTCTGGCACAGTGCTATTCCCTACTGGCGCGCTTCCATTACAATCAGTTCGTCAAATTGCGCCAGCAGCCTGATCGCAAGCAATGCTTCGACTTTGCGCAGCGCCTACTCAAGCGCTACCCCACGAATGTCTATTGCGCGGAAGCCCTCACCTACAAAATCCAGATTTTTATGGCGGACAAGGAATGGGACGAGCTCAAGCCAGTGCTGATCGACGGCCTACAAGGCATCCGTGAAGGTAAATATTCGGCAACTTATCGTAATCGCTGGTTAACCAACCTCTGCCTGGTGCATGCGATCAAGCAGGAATGGGTCATCGGAGAGCCTCACTTTCGTCAACTTTACGATGTGACTCTGATTGATGACAAAACACGTATCGAGGCGGCGATCTACTTAATCCGCAGCTACGAGGTTCAAAAAAAGCCGGAAAGGATGCTTGAGTTCATTCCGATCCTTTCACGTAGCGGAGATGATCGCTATGACCCTGAACTCAATCTTTCGCTGTTTAAACTTGGCAATCAGTTTTCTGATCAAAGCGATTTCATCAAGGCGAACTACCTTTATTTCCTGTGCCTAACGCTTGAAGACATTATCGCCTTCAACGAGCAGATACTGACTGAACATGAGTCCCGCCAGAAATGGTATGTGCTCCAACAAGTAGATTCACCAGAAGACCTGCGCTACGAAATACAGCGCACCACCAAATTCGTCGCCGACCTCAAAAAGCAAAAATCCTACACCTCGGCACTCAAATACCACCGAGCGCGCAATCTGGACCGCATGGAGCGCCGCTACGATGCATTCTTTGCGTATCTGCGCTTGGTGCGCGAACATCCCGAAGACGAGAATGCAGAACTATTTCACTACGCGGCTTTCATCAAAGCGAGCGACATCAGCTATATTAAAGAGGTGCTTGAACTCGGAGAAAATTATTTGGCGATGCCCAATTACCGTCTCTATCGAACGGCGGTATTCGTCAAGCTGATCACTGCCTACTTCCAACTCGAAAATTACGATAAGGTGCACCTCCACGGTCGGCAGTTTATGCGTGAATACCCGGAGCATTCCTATGCAACGAGCGCGGTTCACTTCATGGGCTTTGCCTGGACGCGACTGGAACAATTGGACACCCTCGAAAGTGAACTCGGAGCGTACGTTAAGACGCACCCGCAGGCTCCAATGGGGCAGAGTGCCCACTATTGGATCGGGATCACGCAAGTCGTAAAGCAAGAGTTTGAAAGCGCACGTGGATACTTTCAATTCGTCGTTGATCACTTCAAGAACGGTGGTTTCTACACTGATGCCCGCTTCCGCATCGGTGTCTGTGACTTCGGCTTGGGCAACTATGCCGCGGCCGAGACCCTATTCAATAGCTGGGTGAGCGACTACCCGGACAATCATTTGCGAGGCGAAGCCGAAGTGTTCCTCGGTGACATCGCCGCGATCAACGCACAGGTGCCAGAATCGCTCGCGCATTATGCTAGCGTCGAAAACTATACCTCAAAAATGAATTTGATCGATCACGCTTACTTCGAGAGCTCACGCCTGCTAGAAGCGAATGATCGTTTGGAAGAAATCATTCCGCTACTTGAGGGCTACGCCGAGAAATTCAGCGAAGACGGAAACCTGTCACGCGCCATTTACCGGATCGGTGAAGTCTACGAGATACTCGGCGAGCCTGCGCGCATGTTGGCGTCTTATTTCGCAGCCATTAAGACCTACGGCAACCAACCAGACGCGGAGGGAGTTGATCCGATATTACTACGCTACGTTACCAAATACGAAAGCTACCGCGACCGCTATATAGCCACGATCGCCTTTCTGCAGAAGATCCTGGAAGACCAACACTTCCGCCTGCAAATGGTGGAAGATCGCAAAGCCTTACACTTACACCGCCTAGAAAATCCGAATCTCTCAAAGGAGATCGTTGATCTGCTGTTACGCGACGAAACGCTGCGAGCAGGCTTGAGCAGTCGTGAGATTCCACAGACAGACGAGGGAATTGAGCTGAGCGCGCCGGTCCGCTACGACCGCTCGATCCTGCCTGAAGCACAATCCATCCTTGAATCAAAACTCGACGAGGTGAAAGGCCTGCTGGATCGCTTCCCAACCAACCCGCCCCGCGAGCGCTTCACCGAACTCTACTGGGTGGCTAAAGAAAAAGACCAACGCACCCTGCTGTTACGCCTCTTAGTGGCCTTCGATGCATTGAATATGCCGGCACCTGATACAGTTGAAGTCACAGTGAATGATCTGCCCGATGCGAGCGCAGCGACCTTGGCATGGATTGCGATGAAACAGCTGGAGTCCGAACCTGAACTCGCTCGACTCGCCGTCGCTGAAGTACTCAGCAAGCATCCATTTTCCCTCGCAGTGCCAGATGCGCGGCAAGTCCAAGCAGAACTACTGATGCGAGATGGTGACCGCGATGGTGCGATCGCTGCATTCCGTCAAATCATCAATGAGAATCCAGTTTGGCCTAAGGCTTCGATGATGGCGCTTCGTATTGGTGAGCTCTACATGGAAGCGAAACAGTATGAGCAGGCACTGGAACAGTATCAAAGTATCCTGCAAGTGCGTGACTGGCGTGGGCCCGCTTGGGCAGAGGCCTGCTACAAAATCGGCCAATGTTTTGAAGCACGCAACGAAACCCTCAAAGCGCATGGCTACTATGAGCGCACCTACCTCTCTTACCGCCAGTTCCCCGAATGGGCTGGCAAGGCTCTCTACGCGGATGGCAAACTCCTCGAATCGATGAACGAACTGGAATCTGCGAAAAATGTTTACCTCGAGTTCATGGCTCTTCCAAACGCAGAATTACTAAACAACTTTAATGAGGTGAAACGCCGTTATGATTCACTCAATGTATAAACTATTCACTGGCTTGGCTGTCACGTCTTTACTCGCTCTTTCGATCGGGTCGGTGCCATTGAGTGCCCAGATCAATCATCCGGCCGCTGCGCTGGAACAGGCCAAAGCACTGATGAAACAGCCACTAGACGTGGTTCAAATCAGGGGCAACACGCAGAGCAAGATGCGCTTGACTGGTATCGAGAACGAACAAATCATCTTCCAAATCGGCAATGGCATGGGTGAAGCTTCGATCCCACTCGCTCAGCTTGGTGAGATTTCATTTCGTATTCTGGTCGACGATGATTATAATCAAGCAATCGGAGCCATCGTCAAAGAAACGCTGAATCGACAGCAGTTGAATATTATCCGCGAACGTAATTTTCCGATGGTCCGCTTCCTGCCGATTCCTCGGGAAAACTCGATCTTTCACGAGGCAGTCAAAAAGCTATTCGAAGCCTTAATTCAGGCCGAGAGCTACGAACAAGCGCTGCTGCTACTGCAAAATATCAACCTTAAGAAGCTCGACCCAGAGTTCGAGCAGTTGGCGATCCGCCTTTCTGGCAAACTTGCCGATGAGGAGGCTTACGAGTTGGCTTCGGCCACACTCGAGGAGATCCCGATTGAATCGATCAACCTAGCCAACTTGAATGCAGTCCTAGAAACAGCTGGCACTATTCGCGACCACGAAAACTATGAGTCCGCGAAGACCCTCTACGACCGTTTGGCCAGCAACCCGGAAAGCCGTGACCTTGAAGCGACCTACTGGTCCTACTACTGTGGGATCTACTTGGGAATGTTTAAAGATGACCACTTGTTCCAACAACAAGTCGAACAAATCAAACCAGGTAAGCCGTTATTTTCGCTGCAACAACTCATCCTCGGCACCTACTACCTGAAAAGGGAGCAATTCCCGCTTGCCATGAAAACAATCAGCGAGGGCGTTGCGTATGCCCGCCCGATCGATCCGTGGATCGCCGAGCTCATGTATCGTTCCGGGGTCGCCTACGAGGCGATTGAGGAAATGCAAACCGCAGCCGCTGTTTACGACGAGACTGCTAAATTCTTTCCGAATTCAAACTGGTCAAGAATCGCCCGCGAGGCCTACGAACGCATACAACTTCAACCCTAAACAGACTTATGAATAGACAATCCCAAAAATCCAATCGCGGCTACCGCTGGCTGCTCCTATTACTCTGCCTCAGCTTTTTGCCTTATACGACAATGACTGCACAGGATGCAGCGCCTGCCACTACAGAGAGTGCCGAACTAGCTCCTGCAGGAGACGCCACACTGATGGGCGCCTTCAAGCAAGGTGGCCTCGCGATGTACCCACTTTTGATATTCTCGATTGCGACCATGGGCTTGGTGATCTATAACGGGCTCTATGTACGCGAAAACGCGATCATCAATCAGGCTACGATCGACAACGAAGTGACACCCGCTCTTGATAAACTCGACTTTGCCGCTGCGATCGAAGCATGTGATCAAAACAAGGGACCTGTAATGAATATCCTACGCAGTGGACTGCAGACCACAGAGCGCGGAAATTTCAACCCTGATAAGATCGATCAAGCATTCAACGAAGCTGCCTCGGTGGAACTGGCTCGTCCGTTTGTCTTCGTCAACTACCTACAGGTGATTGCGTCGGTTTCGCCAATGGTCGGTCTACTGGGAACAGTTAGCGGTATGGTTAAAGCATTCCGTACTATCTCTGAACAAGGAATGGGCCGCCCCGAGCTACTCGCCAATAACATTTCCGAAGCACTGGTGACCACCGCGAGTGGTTTGATGGTGGCGATCCCCGCTCTGATCGCTTACTTCTTCTTTAAGAATAAATACGGCAAAATCGCCGCCTCGGTTTCGCAGGTGCTCGGCCGCATACTTCGGGACGTAACAGACCGCCACGAAAATCCCTCCGATCCTTCGGCTTAAGCCTTATAAAGAATGAAATGGGAATTACCAGATAACGACGACGAGCCCGATCTCACTCCGATGATCGATATCGTCTTCCTCTTGATCGTTTTCTTCATGACAGTTGCCAATGTGGTGACCGCTCAGAAGAAACCGATCGAAGTTCCCGTCGCCTCGAATGCCAATGTGCCTGAAACGCAGGAAAATCGCGAAGTCATCACAGTGGTTCCAGACGGTCAGATCTACCTCGGCACGCAAGCAGTCTCGATCGAAGACCTGAAAGCGATTGTAACTGAAGGAATGCGCACCGTAAGAGACTATCAAGTGCTCTTACGGGTCGACTCCCTCACCCACTTCACTCACACCCGCGATGTCATGACCGCCTGCGCAGAAGTTGGTGCGGTGGACATCATTTTCGCGACCTATCAAAGCGATAAATAGTAGGATATGAAAGCGACAGATACCTATTTAAAGACCAAAGACCGCGTGGATCTAACCGCGATGATCGACGTGGTTTTCCTTTTATTGATCTACTTCATGGTCACCACCACGATCATGAAGCAAGAGGCTGATTTGGGCATTAAGTTGCCCACCAGTGTCCCTGCCGCGCCAGATACACCACTGCCGGAAGAACACCTAGTCGACATATTGTCTGATGGTGGCATCCTATTCAACGGTGCTCCGCTGGGCGATCCTGCGGGATTCCAACTGCCCGAGCTAGTCGGACTACTGACACAAATTCGCGCCTCCTCCGAGCGAGCAGGCTTTAAAACCCTGATTCTCATCAACCCAGACGAGATGACTGAGCAGCAGGCGATTGTGAATGTCATGAACGCTTGCGTAGAGGCGAAAGTAACTTCCGTCACCTTCGCCTCAGGCGAATAGCCACCCTCTTTAGAGTTATGTCTGATACCCGTCCATTTTATCTCCGCTGGTTTACCGGAAGCCGCCTAGCAATGGTGATTGGTATTAGTTTAGCCATTCACTTTGTTATTGGCGGCTTTTTTGGAGGCATGGTGATCTTTGACCGCCTCAAGGCTCCCGAACCGCAACTGGAGGCCCCGGCCATTCCAGAAAGCATCGACCCGATGAAGCGGGAATATAAGATCAAGATGAAGCGCTCTCAGCAGCAATCCGCCGCCCCACTGCCGATTCCGATCATCGCGCAGATTCCCTCCGACTTGAGCCTCGATAATATCGACCTCAATATATCCAATCCCCGCAGTGACGTCCGCATTCGTGGCGCCGGAGACGGCGACGGTGCTGGCAAAGGTTTCGGCGATGGCTTTGGTGATGGTGCAGGTTTCGACTTGGATATTAAGATCGACTTCTTCGGCATTTCAGGCGGTGGCAAACACATCGTCTTTGTCATCGATTTCTCGAATTCTTTAAAGGAATCAGGAAAAGAGATGATTATGCGCAGGGAAGCCACTCGAGTGATCGAAGAGCTACCGCTAGAGGTCAATTTTGGATTAATTTTCTTTGCCGGACCGACCTGGCCGGGCATGGATGACGTTCGGGAGTCCGCAGATAATTGGGTTACAAGTGCTGCAGCAGGTTCGCCAGGTGCCTCAGCTGCTTCCTTCCGCCCAAAGAAGTGGAGCCGCTTACCCAGAGCTCGTTATTTCAGTGCTGATTCTTCGGCACGAAAAAGGGCACTTAAAGCAATCCGCGAGACACCCACCCTGTTCGGCACCATCTTTGATGTGCCGATGTATATGGCACTCACAATGGATCCGATCCCAGACACAATCTTCTTCATGACCGATGGCCAGTGTAGCGAAGCTCGAGGCATTACGCAAATTCGCCTAATGGTCGAACAACTCAAGCTTCAGGGTAAGAAAATCCCCGTCATCCACACGATCGGATTGGGCATCTCATCAAATGCTCACCTCGATAGTATAGCTGCGCTTGGAAACGGTGAGTCTAGGTATGTCACCCCACAGGCTTATCAAGAAAAATATGGAAATTCTGATTTCCCACCCAGCAAAGAGCCACGTTTTTCAACCAGTAAAGAAATCTCAGTGGTGCCAGCGGACGAGTATCCTATCAAGTTTAAGCTCAAATAACTCACTTGCTTTGAACACCTCCCAAGCGCTTCTGCGCAGTTCTACAAATTGAGACTACCATTAACGGTTAGAGCTGAGTCATCAGATTTTAGGGCAGAGTGTATTGAGTGAGACAAACTGGCTGGAATGCATTTTGGCGTTCAGCAAAACGCGTGTTGCCTGAGCTTCGTTGCACGACTTCTCGGCCCTCACGATTATTGAACGATGCTCCTTGAGGCCTCCGCCCACTTGACAATACCAATCAGCAATCAATATAAAATAAACGTTTTCTCGATTGATTTAAAACGAAAATGAATAAACCGATGAGCCCCACACTTCATCTGCTCGCCTTGGCGGTCTTCGCGCTTTTGCCTCTCAGCGCCTCCGCCACTGAAGCCTCGCCGACGCAAGACACGCGACCAAATATTATATTCATCTTGTGCGATGACTTAGGCTATGGAGATCTGGCAGTGAACGGGCATCCCTATGTAAAGTCCCCCAACATCGATCGCTTGGCCGCCGAGGGGCTCACGATTCAAAATGCCTACATGAGTGCCGCTTGGTGCGCGCCGAGTCGCTACGCGCTGATGAGTGGTCGCTATCCGGCGCATTATTTCCAAAAGTCCCTTAGAATTGACGCGCAGGCGCCCAACCTTTACCAGACATTAAAAAGTGTCGGCTATACGACGGCTCATTTTGGAAAATGGCATATGAGCGTTAAAGGGCCAGATGCTCCAACTGCTGCGGCGTATGGAGTCGATGAAGACTTTATCCACAACGGTAAAGAGGAAGGTTGGACCAAGGAAGAACGTGATCAACCACACTGGCGCGAGAATACGACTCAGCGCTACGTTGATTTAGCGATTGATTTCATCGGAAGGCAAAAAGCAGCTGAGTCGCCATTTTACCTAAATCTTTGGGTCTATCCGACCCATTCCTACATTGATCCGCGCGCGGACATGCTGGAGCCCTATCGCGATCTTAGAGTCGACATTCAAGACTTCGAGAATCCCCTGATGCGGGACTTTCTGAGGTGGATTAGTACGCAAGGCGACCTCGAAGCAGCGATGCGCGCCTACTGCTCAGATGTAACCGAATTAGATAATCAGATTGGGCGTCTACTGAAGGCACTCGAAGACTTAGGTATCGATGAGGACACGCTGATTGTCTTCTCCAGCGATAATGGCCCACCGCCGCTCGGAGGCGTTCACAATCGCGATCAACTGGCTAAACGTATTAAGGAACGCCCCACCCTGCTGAATTGCGTAGGCTCATCTGGGCCGTTCCGAGACCGCAAGATTTCCTTACACGACGGAGGGACGCGCGTGCCCTTCTTCGTGCGCTGGCCCGGTAAGGTGCCTGGCGGGAAAATAAACTCCGAGACGATCTTTACCGGAGTCGACCTGCTGCCAACCATCGCAGCGCTGGTCGGCGCCGAAACCCCTCAAAACCTCGATGGAGAAAATCTAGTTGCAGCGTTGGCGGGGCAATCGATCAAGCGTGCAGAGCCACACTATTGGAACGATCGACCGGGCTGGACCACTGTGCGCGACAAGCAATGGAAAGCGCATTTGCAGAGAGGCAAAATTCGACTTTTTAATATTCTGCAGGACCCGTCCGAGTCGAACGATTTATCTCAGCGCCTGCCTGAAAGAGCGTCGCATTATCTTGCTCTGCTCGAGGCTTGGGAAGCGGCAGTGCTGAATCAGTAATACCGCCCTTCAAGAGCTTAACTCAACACCATACGGCTCGACACAGCCGGCGGACGTCACCTGCAGGTGTGGTTACTATCTGAGCAGATACATTTTCGATGCTTCGGGCGTCGCGGCTGGTCGAGCTGCAGAGTCGTTAAATTCGCCAAACGGACGGCCAGGGATCTCGCCAATGTATTCAGTGAGACGCTGCTTGAGCAGTTCAGCAACTTCGGGCATCTGGCTGTAAAGATTGGTTTCCTCGTCCGAATCGTTGGCCAAGGAGTACAGCTGATCGTCATCGAAGTAGGTCGAATGGGTATTGGCTGACAGCGAGCCTAGCTGACGGTTATTCACGTAGTAAGGGCGCGGCTCAGTGTATCTGCCGGTCGCCGTGTTGCCCTCGACCCGCTCCCACAGATACCCTTTATCGATCTGGGCATAGATTTCAGGGGTGTAGCGCACGGCAACGTATTTGAAGGTCTTGGTGCGAACGGCTCGGGCATAACCAATCTCGCAAAAAAGAGCATCCCGTACCACAGCGTCGCTGCCCTTGAGCACCGACACCAAGCTGACGCCATCCACCGCACGGGTCAGTAGACTTGCAGCACCCGTCAGCGCGAGCAGGGTCGGCGCAAGGTCGACTTGGCTGACGATTTCATCATAGCTCCGGCCGGGCGAGGCGATGCCATTGGGCCAGTTCAGCACCAGTGGCACCCGCATACCAATATCATAGAGCGAGGATTTACCCCATACCAGTGGCCCCGAAACCGTCTTTTCACCATGATCGGCAGTAAATATAATCAAGGTGTCATTGCGAATGCCGTGTTGATTGAGCTTTTTGACGATGGCGGCGAGCGAGTGGTCGAGCCAGGTCTCACGAGCGGAAACGGGATGCTTTCGAGCTGCTTTCACCTCATCGATAATCTGCTGCCGTGATGGCATAAAAGAGTAGTCCTCATTGGGCAGGTAGCCGGCACTGGTGTAAGCATTGTCGGCGCGCAGCGTTTTGCTTAGATCATTGCGCACCGGTCCGTGCGTGATGGTCGGTGCCATGTAGAGGAAGAATCGCTCGTTGTGATTTTCATCAATGAAATCGAGGGCGCCCTTGGTGATCCATTCCTGATTGTGTACATTCAGGGCAGCGCTGCGCAGCTCGACGAGGTTTGCCTTATAGTAACTTGCCACGTAGTCGAAGCCGAAGGTCCGCATCCGCTGACAAAGCACACGGTGATTATGGCGCATTTTGGCATTGGTCGTCGCGTCCGTCTTAGGCTCGGCTTTCTTTGAATAAGCAAGCAGCCCCTTCGCTGCCCAGTTATTGGTGTTGTTGAGATCGTCGTCGGTGAAGTGGCCCTTGCCAACGAGACCGGTGCGGTAGCCTGCCTGTTGCAGCCAGGCGCCGAGATTTTGGCCGTCAGGTTCGAGTTCCGTATCGGAGACGGCGAAGCGCCCTACCGTGCCGAGCGGGTAGCGTGCGATGAAGCGTTGGCTGGTATTACGCGAGGGCCAGCGACCGGTCATCAAGGCATAGCGCGAGGGTCCACAAACGGTCGACGCGGCAAATGCCTCATTGAAGCGGATGCCGGTCCCGGCTAAAGTGTCGAGTGTTGGCGTGAGACAATCACGCCCCTCGAAGCCAAAGAAATGGCCACCTGCCATATCATCGACATTAATGATGATCACATTGGGCCCAGTCGCAGGGGTCTGAGCCACCACCTCGTAATAGAGCGAGTTTGCCCCGGCGACCAGTTTAAGCTCACGATCGGCGGGAAGGTCGAAGTTGCGGGTGCGAATGCCACCCGTGCCGCCACTCAGGGATTCGTAATTGGCGAGAACGAATCTGTCTCCCAGAGCAAAGTTGCTGCGGTACTTTGATCCGTCGAGTATCCACTCTGAGCCGATCTCGAGGGCCAACTCGCCATCGCCGAGTTCAAGCGGACTACTACCGCCGGCATCAGGCAGCGTGATCACTGTGGCTGACTTTCCCAGTTTAAAGGCACCACCAGCACTGCTGAGAGATAGTTTCGAGCCCTCAAGAATCAGCTGCGCCACCGATTCCAGCTTTTCACCAACTTCCATCGAGTCGAGCGACAGACGGCCGCGCTCACGAAGAGTCAGGGAACCATCAATGAGCTCCAGCACGGCGGGGCTTTTAGCTGGGACACGGTCAAGAATGACATCATAGCCGTCGATCACCGCAGCGTCAGAGCCCGCGGGGAACGCATCGGAACTCCAGTTGCTAGAGGTCGTCCAGCGATCGTCGCGGCCTGCATTATTGAAGCTGGCCGCGCTCGCAATGCTGATGACCAACAGGTAAAGGCCGGTGATTGAGAATGAGTTCACTTTGAGTAGTTTAGACACTGAGGTTTAGGGCTTATTGTGAAGCATCTGCGGCCTAAGGCAATAAAGCCTATCGGTAGCACAGCCAACAAGTGAATAGAAGCGGACTATTGAAGTGCAAAGGATAAATGATTAATCGATTAATCTAATTAATGTAATACATTGCAAGGAAGAATTATGATTTTGCCCTTTAGACAAATCCTCATGTTTGTTCAGCAGCACCGTCGAACCGGGGCGCGCGGAGCCGGGCGCACAAAAAAGACCGCATTCTTGCGAATGCGGTCTTATGTTTTTTTAGCCCTACCTAAAAATCGACTAGCTGCGACGGCGACGGAGTGCCATTGCAGTCAAAGCGCAAAGGCCACCGAGTAGTGCGAAGCTGCCTGGCTCGGGAATGGCAGTAGCAGATACATTGAAGTTAAAACCACTTAGCGCTGCGCCTCCGGCATTTCCGGCGATCGTGCGAAAAGTCATGCTATCTCCACTTGCAAGTGAAATAGTGTCGCCACTGATAGTACCAATTGTGGATGAGTTGGAAATAGTTTGCTCAACAATCGTACCAGTGGTGTCTTCTACACCGAAGGAAGAACCGCCGTTGCCAAGGCGATTAGCATAAGAAAAGTCAACCAGGTCTAAGGAGAATCCCGAGACTGCCGTAGCAGTTCCAGAGACAGTAAACGCAATGTATTCACCATTTTCGAGTGCATGAGCATTACCTTGTCCTTGTGTGGACAAATATGAACCCGTACCCCCATTGTCTTTATTCGTTAGGAACGGATTCGCTGAACCTGAATAGGTTAGTGTAAAAGCTGTATTAAATAGGGCAGCCGAAGACGTCGTCCCTGCATCGGCGTTGTCAATTTGGTCCCATCGAGCAGGACCTCCACCAGGTGCATTAGCGTCGAGAACAATGCCACCGGAGCCGTCAATGGTGTAGGTAAGCGTGAGCGAGGTAGCGGCATTGCGGGCGAAGCTCAGAGAATCAGGAGACAAGTCGACGTCAAAGCTGGTCGCAACTTGACCGTGCGACGAAAGCGAAGCGGCAAGAACCGCTGCAGATGTGAGTAGTATTAGTTTTTTCATGGTATATGTATTAGGAGTTAGGGTAAAAATCGTTTAATCAACCAGCAAGCTGCTGACTGGCCATGCGGAGCAGAAGAGGCCCGCTATTTAAAACGTTTAATCATCTTTTATTGATGCTAGCAAGCACAAAGTTTTTTTTTAGAAGAAACGATCGGATTGATACAGATGCCCCTGCCTATGAAAGTGGGTGCTCAAGGTAGCGCGCAAACCAACCTTATCAGCGATGGTGGTAGTTCTTATGAATTGTTTGCAAATTCTATTTGCAGGGTGCAACGAGTCACACTCCGTCCAGTCCAAACATTAGCTCTATTACAGTAGGCCAAGCTTATTCTTGATCAAACACTAGAGATTCAACGCTCACAACTCTAGATCAGAGTAACAATAGCTATGGTCTAGAAAGTATTACGCTTAGTGCAACTGCAATTCCTGAGACAAGCTTCGATGGACTCCTAGCAGGACTTTCAGCCTTTAGTTGCATGCTGCTCCGTCGGCGTCGCTCCTAAACTAACTCGAGTTATATTTCAACAAGGGCCACCTGCATACACAAGGTGGCCCCTTTTTTTTGGTTCGTCGTCATTTACCGGGGAAGCACCACTCTGAGCCTAATGTGACGGGAATTCCGCTTGGGAGGGTCGACCTCCGTGTCGACCGCGTGCAGTTTATAAATCACATAAAAATTAAAGATCCTTAATAAGCTGGTAGTCTTGTCAGCGTCTCCGGCACCGGTACCGGACGACACGCAGGTCATCCCTCCCAAGAGCCAGAAGCAAATTCGCCGCCCTCAGCATCCATCAATGCCTTTCCCTCTGATCGACGAAGAACCTTTTTTTTGTTAGTAAGCTTTATTAAGTAATAGACCATTGCGGATAGGTTTAGCTTAAAGCCGCGCGAGCATACTTCTGCTTGGGCGAATGCTTCATTTGGCTTGCCCAGATAAACGTTTTTACTTAACCGTGTCGTTGATCTATAAAAATGAAAAAATACTTTCTAAGCCTCGTTCTAAGCTCGATATCATTATGCGGTACGCAGGGCGTTCCAGCGTGGCAAATCGTCGAGACACAGCACCCCACTAGCGACCGAGTGGTCTCTGGCTACAACGTCATGGATTTTGGAGCGGTCGCCGATGCCGTAACGGATTGCACCCCTGCCTTTCAAGCGGCGCTCAACAAAATGGCCAGTCATGGGGGAGGCACCGTTTTCGTGCCGGGGGGTGCCTATGCGTTTCGAGGGCGTCTTAAAATCCCTCCTTCAGTAACCTTGCGGGGCGAATGGCTGGAGCCGACGACACAGAGCGCACAAGTCAAAGGCACCGTTCTAGTGGTTTACACCGACGCAGGTAACGCAGACGCACCACCATTCATCTCGGTCGACACCAGTGCGGGCGTTAAAAATCTGGCAATTTGGTATCCAGAGCAAAACGCGCGCAAACCCATCCCCTATCCCTTTACTCTGGAGCAGACAGGCTTTGATAATGCGACTTTCGAGAATCTGACCTTAGTCAATCCCTATCAAGGGATCCGTATCGGCCCGGGCCCCAACGAACTGCACTACCTACATAACATTTACGGTACCCCGCTAAAAGAAGGGATTAGCTATGATTCAACGACCGATATCGGTCGCCTCGAGGAGATAAATTTTTCTCCTTATTACTGGCTGGGAAGCGGCCTCCCCCGCATGCCATCAGCGACCGATTTACGCAATTGGTTGCGCCTGAATGCGGTCGGCATCCACATGATGCGCAGTGATTGGGAATATGTAGATCGCGTCAACGTCGAAGGCTACAACATCGGTTTCCGAGTGACGGAAGGCGTACGCGGCGCGGCCAACGCCCAGTTTAGACGGCTAATTTTGCGGGATTGCGAAATCGCGCTATCTGTCGATAAGACGAACCCTTTCGGGATGGTGTTCACCCAGTGCTACTTCGAGGGGAACCAGCACGCTATTTTATTAAGCCCTGAGTTTAAATCGGCTGTATTGTTTTCGGAATGCATTATTTTAGGCGAACGCGCCTTAGAATCCAAGGGCAAAGGAGTGGTGCTGATGGAGCAGTGCACAGTGAAGAGTGGTGACATTGAGGTGACAGAAGGCAGCCTCTCGATGGTTGGAGGCTCGCTAGAAAGCGCACGCAGCACAATAAAGATTGGAGCAGAAGTGAGCGGTGCGTTGTTCGCTGGAGTCGACCTAGCGGGCGGCAGACGCTCCATCCTCAATCAAGCGAGTAAGTCCGTCGTGCAGTTCTCGGAACAACGGATTGAGCTCGAATCGATCCCCCACTTCCCAGATCACGACGAGCGCACTTACAAACCAACCACGAATAGCCTTACCGTCGTCGCGCCCAAAGGCGAGCAAGACATGACTCGCGAGATTCAAGTAGCCATGGATACGATCGCTTCAGGCGGTGGTGGCACGGTATTTTTGCCAGGAGGCGATTACACACTCTCTGGCAACTTGAACGTCCCCAGCGGCGTCGAGCTGCGCGGGATACACGATGTGCCGCACCATACTATGGGCGGTGGCAGTATTTTACACATCTATCCAACCACTGAGGCCCCCACGATCACCCTACAGTCCCAAAGTGGACTGAGAGGGCTGTCTTTCCATTATCCCGATCAGGATATGAATAATTTGCAGCAGACACCCTTTCTCATACAAGGCCAAGGCAGTGAGCTCTACATCATCAATGTAAACGTCGCGAATGCCTACAAGATCCTCGATCTCATGAGCTACCGCTGTGACAAACACTTTGTGGATTATCTTTCAGGCGCTCCGATTAAGACGGGGATCGCTGTAGGTGGTGGCAGTCGCGACGGGGTGATCCGTAATGTACAATTTAACCCGCACTATGCGCGCAGACCCGCACGAGGTAATCAGATGTTTGCGCCTGCCCGCTTCGAGAAGCTCTGGGACTATCAAAAAGAAGAACTAGTGGCCTTCATTGTCGGTCATACCGAGAATCAGTTTTTCTATCAAAATTTTGTCTATGGCTGCCTGTACGGCATGCATTTTATCGAAGAAAGCGGCGGCAGCCCGCGCAACTGCATCATCCATGGTCATGGCACCGATGGTGGCAAAGTCGGGGTATTTTTCGAGTCCGGCAGCGAACACATAACGATGATCAACTCAGAGCTCGTTGCGATGTCGACCACCAACAAAGTCGCGATTAAGCTGGGCAGTGAGTTCAACGCGACGGCCGTGCTCATCGGCAGCTTAATTTGGGGCAATCCGGACCACTTGGCCGTCGTCGACGGAGGCGTTCTGAAAATTCAAAACCTGCATGCCACCCGACACGGGAATGGCATTTTGGCGAACGGCGGAAAAGTCGAAGCACGCAACCTTAATTTCCTGAGTGGCAAGGGTGCCCACGTACAGGAAAGAGGCGGCAAGGTACTTTTGGAATCCGTCGTCACGCAAGGCGCACTTCGCATTGACGGCAACCAAGGCACCGCCCTCTCTATTGAGCGCTACTAGGCGCGCTTGTCGGTACTTTCGGCACACGCTGAGGAATCGCAGTGAAATTCACCCGGCCGACCCGCCCGCCTGGTTTCGGGCTAATAATGTACAGCATCCGTTGGTTTTCGGCATAACGTATCGAGCCTTCAAACACTGGCAGCGGATCTTCGCCCTCCGGCAAGCTGACCATCATCGCTTGCTGGTGCGTATTGTCATCAAAGTTGCCCGAAACGTCTGTGAAATTTTGCTTCTTAATCTCGTAAACCTTATCGTCGAGCTTCAGCGCGATGGTGAACGGTGCTAAGTTTAAAAACCGGTAGGTGCCTGCGCTGAAAGTGCCCCAATTATCATCAATTGCAAAGCACCGATAGGCCTCCTCTTCGCTTTCCCGCTTTGACATGATGAGCATATACTGACCGCTGCTGCCTGGCAATTGGCACTGCCCGACCTGCTGGCGCAAAGGATTGCCCGCCGCATCCGTTTGACTGAGTTCCCTGAAGAAAACAATGGGTTGTTCACCGCGGTACATAAAGGGCTGAGAGCGCTGATTTTTGAATGCGTAGAGCGACTGTACTTCACCCGCACTCTCGTATTTAAGGTCGAGTATCCGACTATCCAGCGAGAGTACAGTAAGTTTGACGGTTGGCGTTACGGTCTGCGCACAGAGGGTTGCGCCGAGGAGAGTAACAAGGAATATCAGTGTATGCTTCATGTAATTAAAGGAGTGAATGCTGATTAAACGTCGTCTGCTGACAATTGACGGATCGAGAGTACCGTAAAACGTCTGCCAAACGGCTGTGGGGCTCCACTAGAGTCCAGTGCCGTCCAATAATCTGGGTTCTCTGGTGAGTCGCTGGATGGATTCACTGGTTCAGGAAAGCGTTGAACGATCGCCTCATACCATACCTTTGCCACCACTTGCCCGCTGATCGGATCAAGGCTTTGGCCGTAGGAACGAATACGAAAAGTGTCGCTACGCACAGAGATGAACGAGCCAATCGCTTGCAGCACATCGGCCTGCATCAGATAAGTGGGCGCCGACATACTGCCCGAGCCTTCGCTGCCATCGGCTAACAGTATATTCTCCGGTTCTGGGAAAATGCCGTTATTGGCATCATTGAGAGAGTTCTCTGAAATCGCTGAGATCGATGAACTCATGCCATTATTTAGGCCGGCACGGTCGATTGCAGCTTGGATGACGCCGGTGCGCCCGAAGTTGCTGTTAGCTAGCTCCCTGTTGACGAAGTCAGAGAGCGAGAGATAAGGGTGGCTTGGGCTAGTCGAGGCGACGCGGTTACGGATCTCCGCCACAATTGTAGTCGCGAGGCTTTCGATTTCGGAGTCACTCAATGCGCGGAAGCCCGCCCATTCGTCATCATCGCTGCCAGAAGATTCGGTAGATTCGCCCGCAACGGGTTGGGTAAAGCGGGAGAACGGGGTATTGCCGGCGGTGAGCGGCGACTCTGCAGCTTCTCCCGATTGATAGATCGCAGAGTCCCGAGCGCCGGAAAGAACCGCGCGCCATGCTGCCACCGAGGTTGAGTTAACATTAAAGCTCCCCTTAACCATCAGGTTTTCAGCCGCTCGAGCAGGTGCATCAATTTTAATATTGTTGCCGTCGAAAAGTTTTGCGCGGAGGTCTTCTGCGCCCTCGCTCGCGCTTGGGGAGAGGCTCATTCTCGAGTTAGGCAGTGACCGAGTCCTGTCAGCGAAAGTATCAAACATTTCCGAGACGCGGCTGCCGGATTCATCATAGTCATCCTCTCCTGCATCGTAAGGAAGCGAGTAGCTGGAAAAGAAATAACTATCCCAGAGAGCCTCATTCATCAGGTAGGAAAGATCATAGAAAATCCGCTCTTGCTCATAGTAGTTTTCAAAGGTGGTGAAAACCTGATTCTTTGGTATATAGATGGAGGCCAGCGAGTTGCCCACAGCCAAGGCAGGCATATGGGCATGGATACTAATGTTGGCATGCTGAAGCTTGCCAAGTGAAAGAACCGGACTGGTGGGCAGTTCAATCATCACGGGGTTAGTCACGCCACCGCCTGATCCATCAGTCGGGCCCCAACGCGTAAAACTATTAGCAAGCCCAGCAACTCCATCACGATCCATCACCGCATCGGTGTCAGGCGCAAGCTTGGGGAAGCCAATACTGTTAACAATAAAATCATCAGCTGGCAGCAGGTTTTTATTATCTTTTACTGGCGCTAGCGGATTCGATCTCGCAAAGGCAGGGTAGCGAACATCTAGCTTGTAATATTCCGCAGGCTTTAATTGAAAATCAAAAGTAGCTGTGGGGAATGAATTTTGTGATGTGGTGTAAGTGTTAATAAAGTTCTGCGTAATATCTGGACGGTCGGAATCAGGAAACATACGGGACACACTCCCTGGTTTTTTTGAAAAAGATCCCCGTCCTGGTAACAGTAGTGCCGTGTCAACGACAGAGGCCAGCGGCCAGCGGTCACGTAGGTAGATGCCGTCAAAGGCAGCATTGCCAGTTTGCTTCAGATAGGTCGCAATGAATATAGAAGTCACGCTGTATTTATCCGTATCGTGGTAGGGCGTATTGGTCAGAGCTTGATGCATCGTCCCTCCATGAATGTTGAGGGCATAATATGTCGGTGCAGTCACCGGGGGTATGGGAGCTGCGGGGCGCTCAAAAACCAAGGAGCTTACTGTACTTGGATTAGCGAATTTATAATGATGCCAATCAGGATTTGCTCCTTCAGTGGCATATGCGACGGTAGCCCCTGAGTTGTTCCCGTAATTATTTGCCGCATAGGTCTTGATTTCACCTGGCTCAAAAAAACCGCTAACCAACCGAATCTGACGTTCACTTTCTTGCTGCTCAGTGCTATTTTTCGACGCACCAGTATTTTTATGGTAAAAGGGCTCAATTGCGCCGCTGGGGGTTTCTAGGCTGTATTGAATATCAAAGCCAAAACAATCGACCCCGACTTCAGTGTGATCGATCGTCACATTGTAAGGATTATGCAGCACAAAAGACTCGCGTGTCGTTTCATTCAAATGAACATATTCCGTACCTGTAGGTAAAGCCGAGCCGTTGTAAGGCGAAAACCAAATCCCCATTTCAGCGACAAAACGGATCATATACGGCATGTAATTGCCCGTCACCATCACTGGCATAGTGGTGCCGCTCACGCTGGTTCCACCACCCCGCAGTGGATCTCCCGTAATACCCAGTCGCAAGGGGTCCACATCGCGCATTGCAAAATCCAGTGCTGATTTGCTAAAATCCGGATGTGCATGCCGAAATGGCTTAAACTGAGTTACCCCTCCTCCAACTGGGCCATTATTATATCCTTGATTGTAGAACTTCGCCTTACCACCAGCGAAGAGAATCGCTGGTTGTTTATCTAAGGCAACAGGGGAACTCGTGAGTTCAGAATTGAGAGCGAGTGAGGATTCGCCATGATTGACATTTGGTCCAAATACGCGCGCGTCCAGTGTGGGAGACCTCATCGGGTTGTCCATCAAATGATAGAGGCGATAATAGTCGCGCAGCAGGTGCCAGACTGGGCCATAGGCAGGCGTACCATTTGCAGGTAATTCAAACACGGGCTGCACCCTGCCAAAGCCTGGGGCATTGATGGTGGACGCACCGCCAGCCGCAAATCCTGAGGCATTAAAGCGGCCATCGCTCATCTCAAAAGCCAGTGACAGGTCTTTTTTAAGGCCACCGTTTTTTACGTCGGCTAGGACGCCGTTGCTCCAAGTGGTGAGATCGTAGAAGTAATCCTTGGAAATGGAATCAGTTGCGCCCGCAATGAGATCGAGGTCATCGAGTTCAGTGAGTTTAGACAGCGGGACGATGGGCTCTCCAACGCCCGAATATAGATTCTGGAGCCCAGCCAGCGCGGCGGCATTGGCAACACTGGAACTACCAGCCTCGAGCACCGAGCGCTGCTTATTATCTTGCTGGTTGCGGTCGAGATTAATCCGCGCCTTGGTTCCTTCGTCGCTGACCCACCACGCATATTGGCCGGCATTGCGGCCATTTTGCTCAATACTGGTATTCGTAAGATCGATCACGACTTGCTGAGTCAGGTCATCCGCGACACCGTTTTCGTCTTGATCTGTTACGGATCCTACGCCCACAAGAATCACGCCAGAGGATGGCTCTTGTTTCTCATAGTCAGTCTGAAATTCACCGTTACTGTCGACCGCATCGGAGGCCAACCAAGTAATCAAGTCACCCTCCTCTTGCCCTAAGCTGGCTACATCCGCAGAAGCCCACACGCCGACCGTATTGCCACGTGCGGAATCAGCTTCAAATAAATTGGCAGTGGCCGAAACCCGTTGGTCCGGCCCCAGCGTCTTTTGCAGCTCACCCAATGCCATTTGCATGCCTAAATAAGCATTTAACTCGGCTTCGAGTCGTTTTTGGTTGATCTGTGCGGATGAAATTTCGACTTGGACTAAAGTGGAAATTGACAGAATCAGCAAGAGCACAAAGGCCATCAACGAAAGGCTGATCACCAGTGCAAATCCGTCTTTAGGATGGGAATTTTTGTTTTTATGGATTGTGGGCAACATAGGACGCGAGAATCAATAACTGTGGGCTTTGGGTTTAACCTTGATTAAAATAGTAAACTGATTTTAAAAAAAATCAAAGGATAAACGTTTACTCTATCAAGGATAAAAGCAATACTCATATTAATAATGATAGCTGACTCCATAAGTTTTGATGCACCTGAATCCGAGCAGTTTGGTTAAAGCAATTTAACCACTTAAGTTGAAAGATAATATAACAATAATATAAGGTAACTCAGATTTCAACCCTTCGCTAAAATTTTTAAATAGATTAACCATACGACATTCTACATCGAAGGACGGCACTGCAATGATTTGCACCAGGTATTTGCGCATAAGTATTGATATGTCATCCCGCCAAAATCGACTCATTTTAATTTGCCAGTCTGCATAAAAATCAATCGCTAGATTCATAATGAAAGATTCGTCAACCTAGCTAATTCAATACGATCTCTAAGCGATTTTTACATATTTTGAATTTAATCTGTAGGCTCATTTAGAATCAAGTACCCCATGAACACATCAAAATTTCCCAAGCTCTCGTTGATTGCAATATTCCTTTTCTCGCTTACCAGCACGTCGCTGACGGCTGAAACACCTCCGAATATCGTCTTCCTCGCGGTGGACGACATGAACGACTGGGTCGGTGCACTTGACTACGAACAGGCGATCACCCCAAACATGGATCGGCTCGCCGCGTCTGGGGTTAACTTCACTAACGCCCACACGGCAGGAAGCTTCTGCGCCCCCTCTCGGACAGCTCTCTTCACTGGGCGCCATGCCACGACAACGGGATGCTACACGACTCAGGTCTACTTCCACAGCCTACCTGAGCTGCCCCCACTGCAACTGATTCTTCAGCGGGGAGGTTATGCCACGCATGGTGGTGGCAAACTTTTCCATCACCTCGCGGGTTTCGTAGATCTACGCGGCTGGGATGAGTTCTTCGTTCGCGCCGATGGGCAGAAAAATCGGGGCTGGCCACTTGAGAGCTGGGATACCGACATGGCCATTTTACCCCAACCCTATCCTAACAGTATTTTCAACCATGACCGTAAACCGGCAAACAATTTCTTCCTAGAGTGGGGCGCGGTTAAAAACGAGAACGAGGAGAAAATGGCTGATACGATCCGTACCGAGTGGGCTTGTGATTTATTGCGCCAAAAGCACGAAAAGCCACTATTTGTGGCGGTCGGCCTCTACACCCCTCATTTCCCGAATTACGCTCCCCAAAAATACTTCGATCTCTACGATGCCGAAAAGATCAAGGCACCCGACTGTAAAGAAGATGATCTCGCAGATCTGCCTGCAGCAGTTCGCAGGGCGAAGCAGGCGCGCAGCGCTCACCACCGAAGGCTCGAAAGCCTGGACGCTGTCGAAGATGCGATTCACGGCTACCTCGCGTGCATCTCTTATGCAGATGCTATGTTGGGGCGCGTGCTCGACGCGATCGAATCTGGCCCCAACGCCGACAATACCATCGTAGTCCTGTGGAGTGACCACGGCTACCACCACGGCGAGAAATTCGACTGGGGCAAGCACACGCTCTGGGAACGGACTTCAAACGTTCCTTTTATAGTCGCAGGTCCGGGGATTGCGCGTGGAGAAAATGTCGGAGCCACCGTCAGTCTGATCGATCTTTTTCCAACGGTGACGGAGCTTGCGGGTGTTGCCGACGCACACCAACGGGATGGCATCTCTTTAGTGCCGGTGCTCCAAGAACCCGCGACCGCGGAGGACCGCAATGTGTTATTACCTGGCATGAAGCCGAACGAATACGCGATTATAAACCGCGACTGGCGCTACATTCATTACGCCGATGGCGGAGAGGAACTGTACCAATTGAAGCAGGATCCAAACGAGTGGCACAACCTGGCTTCGAACCCTCAACACGCAAGGCGGCTGAAACAGTTGAATGCAGCTGCGCCGAAGCATTTCGCCCAGCCTTTGCCGAGCCGTAATGAGCTGCACCTGGTGGTTGACGGTACGTCATTTCATTGGGAATCCAAAGCGATGCTAAAACAAAGCGCTGACGGCGTCTCAAAATAGGGCATCGAAATGCGTAATGATATCCCAGATTTTAGTCGCCGTAGTGGAAGGAGACACACCCTTCACCTCCTCACTGCTTGGATGATTCTATTGCTGCACAGTGCAGCAGCTTTCTCCTCAGTAAATCCTCATATAGTGATTATTCTGGTGGATGATATGGGGTATGGAGATCTGGCTTGTTTCAACCCAGAGTCCAAAATCCCAACGCCACAGATTGATAGGCTTGCAGCCAGTGGGATGCGCTTCACCGACGCGCACGCGCCGGGCCCTCTATGCCATGTGTCGCGCTACGGCTTGCTGACTGGGCGCTACCCCTTTCGCACGACCTTTGAGTGGCAGACCGAACCAGTCATCAAGGAGGATGAAGTCACTATTGCCTCCTTTTTGAAAACTCAAGGCTACCAGACCGCCATGGTCGGAAAATGGCATCTAGGATTTAAACAGGACGCCGAAGACGACTATACCGGAGTTTTAACCAGCGGCCCTATCGTGATGGCCGCAAACAACACGATGTTGATTCGCTCGGGTGACTGGAAACTAATCGACAGCCTCCGATCGGGCGGGTTCTCCCCAAAAGCCGCTGACGATAGCAGCGGCGCGAAAGGGCAACTGTACAATTTAAAGGACGATCCAGGCGAACGTAATAACCTATGGTTGCGCTACCCTGAGCGGGTCGCAAAGCTTAGCGAACAACTTGCTCAGATAAAACGAGAGCCGAAAACTCGAAATTAATGCGATTGCTTAGATCGTAGCAGCCGCGATCAGAAATTAATTAAAAGATAGGCAAGCTTACTTATATATGCCTAAATAAAAACGTTTAATCTTGCCGTGAGCGTTTTTCTTTTAAAGATTTAGGAGTTTGAAAGTTAATACTTCGAAATCCCCAGATTTGATCGGCAGTGCCATTACGCTGAAACAAGCTGGCCACGATTTCACCTTACCCCACCCCCGCCTATAGCCACGCAGGCACGCCCTGAAATTATCACTATGAATTTCCCATCCTTGTTTCGTCGTCTCCCGGTTTTAGCTTCCGCTGTTTGGCTCGCATCCTCAAGCGTGCTTCAAGCTCAGGTCACCGTTGATTTCAGCCATAGCTATGTTGGAGGTGGCAGTCTCACACAGAACACTGGGGACATCACGCTGGCCTTCACGGTCGATGCTTCTGGCAATGTGACGCTGGACGCCTCCTGCACCGATCCCGACCCCGCTACTTATGTAAATGACTTTGATGGGGCAGTTGGTACGGTGAGCGATCCCGCGATGTGGGGCCAGAGCTTCTCGATCGCACTCTCGGAAACTGGTTCTGGCACATTACGTATTGATAATACCGGTAGCGGTCTTGCGGCGGGAGGTGGCAACGCTCAAATCATCGATGCAAACAGCAGTGGCATTAACGAGATCATCACCGCAACCGTTGCGGCGAGTGGCTCAGATTTCCTCTTGCAGGGAGTCAACTACGCTGGGCTCACAAACGGTGGCATTGCGCTAAATAGTACGCCTTATACACCATCCGGCAGCAGCGGCACGATCGACGTTTCTGCTCAAGGCGTTGACGAAACTTTTAGTATTGCATCAAGCGTGAGCACCGTCACCCAGGGCTTCAAGCTCAGCGGCTTGACCTTTGACTTGGTGCCAGCCACGCCGACCGCCACAGACGTGGTGGTGAGCTTCGCCAATACTGGCAATGGCTTCGGGCCGATGCCTCCTTTCGTTACCCCTGGATCTGCTTCCGCAACCATCACTTTAGACTTCAGTATCGATGGAGCCGGCGTGGTCGCCCTCGACGCCTCCACAAGTAGCACCAATACAGTTTTCCAAGCTACGGTTGATGAATGGGACAACGCTTCAGCCGGCTCCGTCGGTGATGCCGCATTGCTGGGGCAGAGTTTCACTTTGGTCGGAAGCCCAAGCGGTGGAAACGGCAACCTCACGATTACTAAAAATGACGGCGGCGGGATCGGGATTTCCGGTGAAAACGGTAATCGAGTGGATGGCAAGGATTATGGGGACGGTAACGTCAACTCGACTCCAGAGACCCTGACTTGGATGCTGACCGCGCCAGCGGGCGTTGCTTTAAACCTAACCAATTGGTCTCATGCGGAGGGAAACAATGGTGACATTGAAGTCTCGAACGGCAGCATCGACAACGACTTTCCAAACCTATCGGGCTCGGCAGGTACGAACGCACTGAGCGGCATCACCCTGGTCGATGGCGGTTCCTTGACCTTCCGCGAAATCGACGACATCGTCTTGACCACTGGCGCCGCCATCGCCGGTTTCTCTTTCACCCTCACTGCGGTTTCCAGCGAACCCGGTTTCGACAATGGCTCTGGTGACGGCCTGTGGACCAATCCATTGAACTGGAATCCCAACGGAGTGCCTGCCGCTCCGGACGATGCGATCATCAACGGCTACGAGGTCATTTTGAATAGCGTCGTGGCCAGCAGCCCTGCGGCATTAGAAATCCTTGACGGCTCGCTGACCATCAATGGCAGCGGTAGTCTCTCCATCGACTCCATGAGCATCGGCGCGGTGCTGGAATCGGAAGTAAGCCTGGTCATGGAAGGTTCTTCGGCTTCCCTCGCTCACAGCGGCAGCGGCGTATTTACCATCGGCAGCGCCGCCACGGTGCTCACTCTTCCCGATAATAGCGGTAGCAGTCCGCTCGAACTGGACAGCGGCACGTTGGATCTCGAAATCGGCTACGAGTGGATCCTCGATGGTTCCAACTACAGCGGAAGCTTCACTGTCGGCGAACAGTTTATCCTCGTTAATTTCGGCACTCTGACTGGCCCTGGTTTTGGTAGCGGCAATGAAGACGGCTTCTCCGACACCGCCGGTTTCCGAACTCGCAACTTCGATCTGCCTGCCGACCGCAAGCTTCAATTGGTAGCGACCGCGACTTCAACCTACTACGAGGTAGTGGCGCAAACTGCCGCTATCGGGCCAAACATCATCATCATCAACGTCGATGACATGGCCGCGGGTCAGCACTTCGGCTTCGACTCCGATCGCGCGGTCAACACACCAACTCTCGACGCTTTGGCGAACACCGGGATCAATTTTACCGAGGGCTTCGCCGCCTCGACCGTCTGTGGCCCCGCACGCTATTCACTGATGACTGGCCGTTGGCCTTCGCGCAATACCAGCGATCAGTTCATCGCACGTTTCCCCCTGAATACGCTGGGGCGTTTCGCCGTCGCGGACACTGAGTTCGAGAGCGATAACCAGAACTTGGGTGCCTGGCTACAACAGGCCGGCTACCGCACTGGCATGGTCGGTAAGGGCCACTTTACCGACGACGATCTCAACAGCACCAATAACTGGGCAGCCAAGGGCTTGCTCACTTATGAGAAAGCCGCCGACCCCGCGACCGACATTACGACCAACGCGAGGATTAAGCACAACCACCGCGTGCTTTGCCAGCGGATGCGCGCCTTCGGCTTCGACTACGTCTCCAGCTATTACAAGGCGAACCTCGCCGAGCTCAAAAACAACGCGCTCAACGTTCACAACCAGGAATGGATCACCAAGGGGGCACTCGACTTCATCGAGGAAAACAAGGCTGAGCGCTTCTTCCTGTACATGGCGCCGACTATCAACCACGGCCCAGTGCGCAACGACCTGAGCAAGACGCTCGGCGCCGACAATCGCTACACCAGTGCGGGCTATCTGCCGAATGAGGACTACTCCTTCATGCCCTCCCGTCAGGCGATCATTAGTGAGGTGAACGATGCTGGCAATGAGCAGTTCTCCGCCCGCGAAACCTGGCTCGACTACTCGATCGCCGCGATCGTCAACAAACTGGACGCGCACGGCATTCGCAATGATACCTTGATCATCTTCACCTCCGACCACGGCGAAAAGGACCTAAACTCGACGCGACAGGGACAGGGGCCGGTGATTTGGGGTAAGTCCTCACTCTTCGATCTTGGTATCCGCGTGCCGTTGGTAATGAACTGGCCCAATGGTATTAACTCTACTGGGCGCGACTATGACGAGATGGTCAGCCACGTCGATCTTGCCCCTACCCTGCTCGCCTTGGCTGGAGCCTCCAGCCTGCCGACTCGTCCCGTCGATGGCGTCAGCCTCGTACCGGTAATCAACAGCGCTAGCCCTGCGGCAGTGCGTAGCGACCTGTTCGCGGAGATTGGCTACGCCCGCGCCGTACGCACCAAGGACCGCAAATACGTGGCCGTCCGCTACACGCCCACGATCTACTCTCAGATCGACAGCGGATATTTGTGGGAACGAGTCGAGGGCAACACGGCGACCAGCGAATTGACCGAACCGCGCCCCTACTACGTTAACAACCGCCAACTCGGCTCGCTGGCAGCCAACTCTCATCCAGAGAACACCTACTTCGCGGACGATCAGCTTTACAATCTGACCGCCGACCCCACCGAGGGTGCCAACATCTACGGCCAGGAACCTGCCACCGCCTACGATCTGAAGAAGCGCCTCGCGAACTACATCGGCGGCATCCCTAACCGGCCGTTCCGTCAGTCCAGCCACGGCTCTACAGAGTTCTCGCTCGCGCCCACTTCAGCACCCAGCGCACCCGCAGCCCTGCAAATGCAGTTCACGGGCTTGGATTCGGTGCAACTCGATTGGAGCGATGCCGCCAACAGCGAGCTCGGATATGTCGTCCGCAAGACGGTCGACGGCGGCGCCCCGCAAATCATCGCCGAACTGCCGTCCGGCTCGACGACCACAACTGCGGCACTGGATCCGGGTGTCGAGGACATCGTGATCGAAGTCTCGAGCTACAACGCCGTCGGGGACTCCCCGGCCAACGTCGACCTGCTCGCACCCGACCACTGGCGCTTTCGCACCTTCGGGGATACCGATCCTGAACTGGATGATCCCTCTAGCCAGTGGGATTTCGATGCTGATGGGGATGGGCTAGTCACGCTCTGGGAATATGCCTTCGGGACAGATCCGCTGCTGGCTTCCTCGGTCGCAGCTCCGATAGTCTCAATCAACGACACTGGGGCCCCTTCCTACCTTGAACTCTTGGTCCCTCGTGACTCACGGCGCACGGTCCAGATATCCGGCTCGGTTTCCTCTGATCTCTCCGACCCTGGATCCTGGGATAGCGGTGAGTCACACGTCACGATTGAAGAGAATACAGCGACTCACTTGCTCTTTAGAAGCGCAACACCGGTTGGCAACGGCCAGCAATTCATCCGTGCTGAAATTGTAGAACCTACGCCTTAATCCTACCACACGCCGTGATCTCACGACACGCCCTCAAGTCGGGCGTGTCGTGACAGATAAATAAGCTACATAAATACGTGGACCCGATTTCTTAGCTAGCGCACCTACACCCGTGTGACCTTAGGAGAGGCCAGTTTAGAGACACCTTTGCTACTATCATCCGGTTATTCTGTAATGAAATCGTCGACAACGAAGTTAACGCTTATCCATTTATATCGATTGCAATAGTAAGCCGATTGTAAGCCGATTGTATGCTACGTGGCATCTACGGCCAAGGCATCTGCCTGAGGTGGTGATACCGAGCGGATCAATTAAAAAGACCTCAGCTCTTGGCTACAGCAACCGAATCACGATGGATGAGCTCGGCGGGGAGTGAGGCCTTTTGGTGAGTGATTTCGGAATTCTCAATACGGTCAATAATCATCTTCGCACCAATTTGAGCGAGCTTGGTTTTGTCAATACGAACTGTAGAAATTTGCGGGTTGGACTTTTGGCTATCTGCGTCATCGTTGTATCCGAAAACACTTACATCTGCTGGGACTGAGTATCCGTCATCTTGAAGTAACTGGACCAACTCAACTGCGAGTGTATCATTCACCGCAATTATTGCTGTCGGCGGGGATTCCGATTCAAGCAAATACTTGATCAGTTCATAAGCTTCTACAGAGTTACCTATATCCCGTATGTTTCTGCATTCGGAATTGGATAGATTGTGCTTTCCGACTGCAGCCAGGAATCCCGCTTCACGTTGGTTCGCGTTGGTATCCTCGTGGTTATAGGCTACAAAGACGATGCGACGGTGCTCCAGTTTGACTAAGTGATCAACGATCTGCTCGGTGGCCGAGTAGCCATCGGACGTGACATAATCGACATTTAAAAATTCGCGAAAGCCATCTAGCTGGATGATGGGCACCCCATAGTCCTTGAGTGCGATGACCCGCTTGCGAGGGAAACGACCCAATAGAATGATTCCATCAACTTTACCTTGGCGCAGAAAACGTGGAGATACGGAGTGCTCAAGGGAGCTGTCGTGCCCAGATAAGAGGAGGTCGTATCCAGCGTGCTCCAACTCAAATTCCAGTGCCTCCATTATCT
>Ga0209302_10000105_pt1:5000-12500 | contig 54609 bp, 51 predicted proteins | sample ArcOceMetagenome_2_FD_187445 | JGI IMG/M metagenome (GOLD analysis project Ga0209302, IMG submission 187445) | Marine eukaryotic phytoplankton communities from Arctic Ocean - Arctic Ocean ARC135M Metagenome (SPAdes) (version 2) | ecosystem: Environmental > Aquatic > Marine > Oceanic...
ATGGCTCTGGTGGGATTTGAACCTACGACCTTGGGCTTATGAGTCCCCTGCTCTAACCACTGAGCTACAGAGCCTTGTACTATACTTCTATTATAACATTTTATTTCATAGAATACTAGAAAAATTTTTATTTATGTAATTCATACCAAAAGTTCTATATAATATTAATTAAAAGATTTAATAATTATTATTTTTATGAATAACTTTTGGACTAACATAGTTAGATACCCTCGATTTTTTATTAGTAGTATGATAGGATTAATATTAATTATATTAACACCTTTTAAAAATTTATTTAAAACACCTAAATTACGTTGGTTTATAATTTTATTTAGTTTAGTTTTTATTATAAGTCTTTATACCATTATTCGAACTATGGTTGGTTTATAGATTTAAAAATAAAAAAAGGTTAACGATTATTTAATAATATATGACAATATCAATAAGTTATTTAATTAAAATTTTTGAATCAAATAATTTAAAGTTTATAAAAAATCAGAAAATTATTTACTGATTTGTGAAATATAAAAAATTAAAGTAAGATTCTTAAAGCATCCACATTCTAAAAGCTGGTGAAGGGATTTGAACCCCCAACCTACGGATTACAAATCCGTTGCTCTACCGTTGAGCTACACCAGCTATATTTTTTATTAATAAATATACACTTAAAATATTTAAGTATAAAAGTAGAAATTTTTACATTCATATATACATATTACTGTTAAATAAATAAAAAAGCAAGAGTTAAGACATAAATTTTTTAAGGCATCTTTATAGGAATACTATTCAAATAAAAAGACATAAAATTTTTGTTGTTTTTAGTATTTTGCATATGTTATAATTCATGGTAAAGCTCTATTTATATAAAAATTAATTACAATAAAAAATGAGACAAAAAATTTTACAAACACTATTAATAGGATCAATTCTTGTTAGTATTATTGATTTAAGTGTAAAAACATTCGGAATTCAAAGCCCAGAAAACCCTGACACTATAAAAAATGAAGCTCAATTAAACCAAAATGTAGTAAGCTCACGGATGACGTATGGTCGTTTCTTAGAGTATTTAGAAATGGGATGGGTAAAACAAGTTGATTTATATGATAATAGTCGAAATGCCATAGTTCAAGCTTCTAGCCCAGAACTAGGTAATCGCCCACAAACAATTCGAGTTGAAATTCCAGTAGGAGCTTCGCAATTAATCCAAAAGTTAAAAGAATATAACATTGATTTTGATGCACACCCAGCAGAACAAAAAAATCTTTTTGTTACAATAGCAAGTAATTTACTTTTACCATTAATTTTCATTGCAGGATTAGTCTATTTCTTCCAAAATTCTGAGAGTCTTGGTGGAGGGTCAAACCAATCACCAATGAGTTTAGGAAAATCAACAGCACGATTTGAACGTCGACCTGACACAGGAATTAATTTTACTGATATTGCTGGTATTGATGAAGCAAAAGCAGAATTTGAAGAAATTGTTTCATTTTTAAAAGAACCAGAAAAATATACAGTTGTTGGTGCAAAAATCCCCAAAGGGATTTTATTAGTTGGACCTCCAGGAACAGGTAAAACATTATTAGCTAAAGCGATTGCAAATGAAGCAGATGTTCCTTTCTTTAGTGTAGCAGGTTCGGAATTTGTTGAAATGTTTATTGGTATTGGAGCGGCACGAGTAAGAGATTTATTCCAAAAAGCTTCTGAAAATGCTCCTTGTATTGTTTTTATCGATGAAATTGATGCAGTAGGTAGAGAACGTGGTGCTGGTGTTGGTGGCGGTAATGATGAACGTGAACAGACATTAAACCAACTATTAACTGAAATGGATGGCTTTAAAGAAAATAAAGGTGTAATTGTTGTAGGCGCTACAAACCGTGTAGATATTTTAGATGCAGCATTATTACGTCCTGGACGATTCGATAGACAAGTTACAGTTAATTTACCAGATCGATTAGGACGAATTAGTATCTTAAAAGTTCATGCAAAAAATAAACCTTTAGCAGAAGATGTTTCATTAGTTCAACTAGCAAATCGAACTCCAGGATTCTCTGGTGCAGATTTAGCTAATTTATTAAATGAAGCTGCAATATTAGCAACAAGATATAAAAAGACAACAATTACAAAAAACGAAGTTAACCAAGCTATTGACCGAATTATCGGTGGTATTGCAGGTACTCCAATGGAAGATAGTAAAAATAAAAAGCTAATCGCTTATCATGAAGTTGGTCATGCTATTACAGGTTCAGTACTACAATCGCATGATGAAGTTGAAAAAATTACAATTACTCCAAGAGGATCAGCAAAAGGTTTAACTTGGTTTACACCAGAAGAAGATCAAAGTTTAATTTCTCGTTCAGCGTTATTAGCACGAATTATCGGAACATTAGGTGGTCGTGCAGCAGAACAAGTGATTTTTGGTGATCCAGAAATTACAACTGGGGCAAGCAGTGATTTACAACAAGTAACAAACTTAGCTCGTCAAATGGTAACTCGTTTTGGTATGTCTAACATTGGTCCAATTGCTTTAGAAGATGAGTCTAATGGACAAGTATTTTTAGGCGGAACAATGAATCAAGATTCAGACTATCCTGAAAGTACAGCAGATCGAATTGATGATGAAGTATGTAAAATTGTTAATTATTGCGAAGAAAAAGCTCTCCAAATAATTTTAGATAATCGTGTAATTATTGATCTAGTTGTTGAAAGATTGTTAGATGTCGAAACAATGGAAGGAGATGAATTCCGTGACTTATTAAGCACGTATACAATATTACCAAATAAAAAGGCAGCTTATATTTCAAAAATAGCTTAATGAAACTAATAATTTTGAATACTAAAAAATATCAATATTTTATTTCATAAAGATTGGGAAATTTTAGATTTTAAATATTGCTATATAAACGGTAGGAATATACAATTAATCTAAAATATAAAAAGTTTAGAAACTAAATTTTATTTTTATTAATATTTATTCCAATTTAAAATACATTTGAAAAGTTAGGGAAGTTTATGGCAAAAAAAAGTATGGTTGAAAGAGAAAAAAAACGAATTAAATTAACTAAAAAATACGAATTAAAACGACACGCTTTAATTACAGAGTATAATAGTACTAGTGATTTTAATTTAAAATTAGAAATTCATTCAAAAATTCAACGTTTACCTCGGAATAGTTCGAAAATTCGTATTCGAAACCGTTGTTGGAAAACGGGTCGTCCCCGAGGTTACTATCGAGACTTTGGAGTATCACGTCATGTTTTACGTGAGATGGCTCACCAATGTTTATTACCAGGGGTTACAAAATCCAGTTGGTAAACTATAAGCCTTAATAAATTATATTTAAATTATCGATTTAAACTATAATCTAAATATAATTTGCTAGGGTAAAAAATACTAAACTCTAATTCCTTAGAATCAACCTACGTTAGAAATTCATATAAAAAATAATATTATGATTACTGATTTTCAAGTTTATATCGCATTAATGTCTGCTTTATTAGCAAGTGTTTTAGCTATTCGTTTAGGTGGAACACTTTACCAATAATTTAAACTTTGATCAAAAATTTATATATTTAATTGATAGTTATGGTAACACAAGATTTAAAAAAATTCACTTCGCCGGTTTTCCCATTTACCGCGATTGTAGGCCAAGAAGAAATGAAATTAGCTTTACAATTGAACGTAATTGACCCAAAGATTGGCGGGGTTATGATCATGGGAGACCGTGGTACAGGAAAGTCAACAACAATTAGAGCGATTGCCGATTTACTTCCAAAAATTGAAATTGTAAAAGATGACCCTTTTAATTCACATAAATCAGACTTAGATTTAATGGGGAATGAAGTAAAAACTGCTATTCAAAAAGGTGAAACACCAGAAACAGAATTTATTAAAATTCCAATGGTCGATTTACCTTTAGGAGCAACAGAAGATCGTGTTTGTGGAACAATTGATATTGAAAAAGCATTAACTGAAGGTATAAAAGCTTTTGAACCGGGATTATTAGCAAAAGCTAATCGCGGGTTACTTTATGTTGATGAGGTTAATTTATTAGATGATCATTTAGTAGATATTTTATTAGATTCTGCAGCTTCTGGTTGGAATACGGTTGAACGAGAAGGAATTTCAATTCGTCACCCTGCTCGATTTGTATTAGTTGGGTCTGGTAATCCTGAAGAAGGAGAATTACGTCCACAATTACTAGATCGATTTGGTATGCACGCCGAAATTCGGACTGTTAAAGATCCAATTTTACGTGTAAAAGTAGTGGAAGAACGAACATCATTTGATCAAACTCCGATGTTATGGATGGAAAATTATGAAGCTCAACAACAAGAATTACGTACTCGAATTATTGATGCTCAAAAATTACTACCAAATGTTCAGCTTGATTATGATTTACGCGTTAAGATCTCACAAGTTTGTAGTCAATTAGATGTAGATGGACTACGAGGTGATATCGTAACAAATCGTGCTGCGAAAGCACATGCAGCATACGATGGTCGAGACAAAGTAACAGTAGAAGATATTGAACGTATTATTACTTTATGTTTACGTCATCGTTTACGAAAAGATCCATTAGAATCTATTGATTCTGGGGATAAAGTATCAAAAGTCTTTAAAGAAATATTTGAAATCGAAGACTAATGAGTATTAACAGGTAATAGAATTTAATCTCTTCTATTACCTGTTAATAATCAATGTAATAACCAAAAGTTAAAGTTCCATATTAAATTAACAACTCAATTTTTTTTAATTATATCTTGATCTCTCAATAACAAAAGTAATAAAGAATAGAATTTAACGATAAGTAATCTTATTTTTTTACTATTTAATTAAAAGTACTATAATTTGTTAAGCTTTTATGGTTATTAAACTAGAAGATAAAAAATTACTAATTAGAATAAATAAATTAGGTTACGGCTAATAATTAACATTAATAAATTTTAATTGTATTAATGTTAATTATTCAATACTTATTAGACTATATTTAAATCTCTCAAAAAATTCAGAAACGATAAAATTAAACTTAACATTCGGAATTTTATCAGGACAAAAGTTAACAATATGAATTGTTAGCAAATAAAAAGTGTTCACTACTTGAATAATTTTTTATTTTAAGCTTATACTAAAATAAATTTTCTTTTCTTTATTTACATTAGTAATTTAAAGAATTATTCTTTTGTAATCTTAGTATATTAACTATTAGAAATTAAGTTCAGCAGCTTGAACTTTTTCATATTGTTTCTTCTTAAGAACTAAGAAAACTTGTGTTAATAATAAACAGAAACAAAAAGCTAAGTATCCTAAAATTCGTGATGAACTTTGTAATACAATTTCTGATTCTTCTTGACCAAAACCACCAACATTTGGATCAATATTTAATGGTTGCTCTACTTTTACTATATCACCTTGTTTTACAAGTAATTGTAAACCTGCTGCAAGAGTTTGAGAAGTTGTTACACCATCAGAATTAACAATAGTAACTTGAGATTCACCTTTTTCAGTAGTTGTAATTTCAGTAACTTGACCGGTTTGAGTTGCCCCGAAACTGTTTATATTACTTCTTTCACCAGTTGGGTATACTTGACCACGACCTCGGTTTCCTCCAGCATAAAATGGGTATGTTAAATATTTAACATCCGAATCTTTATCAGGATCAGGCGCAACAACAGGGAATAGAAGTTGTTGGTGTTTTTTACCAGCAATTGGACCAACAACTAAAATGTTGTCAAATTCAGTACTATATGGTGAAATAAATACACCTTTATTTTTTGCTTTAACTTCTGGAGAAATTTGCTTTTTAGAAGCTAATTTAAATCCTTTAGGTAAAATAAGGATTCCACCAACATTTAAATCCGCTGGTTTACCAGCAGCACTAATTTGTTGACGACTTAGATCGTATGGTACTTTTATTTCAACTTCAAATACAGAATTAGGAAGTACACCTTGTGGTGCTTCAATTTCAATCGCTTTTTGGTTTAAATGACAGTTAGCACAAGCTAATTTACCATTTGCTGCACGTGGATTTGAATAGCCTTGTTGGGCAAATACAGGATATGCAACCGAGTTTTCTACCGAAAAACCAAATAAACTTATAGCAATTGTGAAAGTAAATAAAAGACTTTTAAAAAACTTGTTAGTTGCCATGAATTAAATACTTTTTAAGTATATATATAAATTAATTTTTTATTAAAAACAGGATACCTACGCCTGAAAAATAAAGTAATAATATTGCGAAAGAAAGCAATAACTGCGTAAGAGGATCAGTAGAAGGTGTTAAAACTGCCCCAATAATTGTCGAGACAAGTATTACATATCGCCATGCACCTAACATTTGTTGAGCGGATACAAAATTTAATAAACCTAATAAAATTTGTATAATGGGAATTTGAAAAGCTAAACCTGTACTATAAAAAAGGACAAGTATAAATTCAAAATACTGATCAAATGACCAAAGAGGTTCAATAACTTCATCACTATAATTTAAAAAAAAATTTAAAGCTGCCGGAATTAAAGCATAATAAGAAAAAAGTAAACCTAAACCAAACAAACATAAAGAGCTCAACAATAAAGGCAAAATAACTTTTGTTTCTTTTTTTGTCAAACCTGGCAATAAAAATAATATAATTTGTCCAATTGCAAATGGACTTCCAAAAAGTAAACCTGTATAAAAAGAAATTTTTACAGTTGAAACAAAATATTCACCGGGGGATAATTGAAAGAACTTTACATTATCAACTGGAAGTTCTAATATTTTAACCAAAAATTTAACTTCAATAAAAGCTAAACAAGTTAAAAATAGAATTATCCAAAATATATGGAATAATCTCTGTCTAAGTTCTTCAATATGTTCTGAAAATGGTAATTCTAAAATTACTGTTTCATTATTTGTAAAGTTAAAATCAGAGTTTGTTACCATAAAGTTAGTTTATAGATCTTTTATTTTTATCATATCTGTGAAGTAAAAATATGGTGTCTTATTTTTGACTCAAAATATTTACCTAAAACTTATTACTGGTACAAAATTCTAAGAATTTTGTACCAGTAATAAGTTTTATGATAAGTAATTTATCCCTTCTAGACGTGCTGTAGCTTTTTTTAATTCAACTGAAGCATCAAGTCTTGCTTTACTTGTTTCAGCCTTCTCGATTGCTGATGTAGCTTTTTCTAATTCTTTAGTAGCTTCATTTAGTTCTACAGAAACAAGTTCTTCTACGTCATTTACTAAAACTGTAACACGATTACGATCAATTTCTGCTAAACCACCACATAAAATAATGGGTGTCCATTTATCAGCTAATTTAATTCTAAGTAATCCTGTATCTAAAGCGGTGATTAAAGTGGCATGGCCATCTAATACACCAACTTGACCAGTTAAGCCAGGTAAAATAACTTCATCTGCTGTTGTAGAACAAATAACTCTATCCGGAGTTAGAACGCGAATGTTCATAACCATATATCAATTACTCCTTATTTTAGAGTTTCTGCTTTTGCAATCGC
>Ga0209302_10000105_pt1:17500-32500 | contig 54609 bp, 51 predicted proteins | sample ArcOceMetagenome_2_FD_187445 | JGI IMG/M metagenome (GOLD analysis project Ga0209302, IMG submission 187445) | Marine eukaryotic phytoplankton communities from Arctic Ocean - Arctic Ocean ARC135M Metagenome (SPAdes) (version 2) | ecosystem: Environmental > Aquatic > Marine > Oceanic...
CTGTATTAACTCATTCAATTTATGAACCAGATAAACTATTACGTTTTAATTTAAATAAAAATTACTATAAAAATATTTCAGAATTTTCTAGAATTTTTGATCCCTCTTATTATCGTTTAGGAAAAATTGGTCGTTCAAAATTAAATAATAGACTAAATATAAAACTATCCAAACGAATTACTACAATTACATATGAAGATATCTTTGCAATAATTGACAAATTAATAACCTTATCTACCTCTAAACAAATTAGTGATGACATTGATCATTTAAAAAATCGACGAGTTCGTTCCGTAGGAGAATTATTACAAAATCTGTTTCGCATTGGATTCCAAAGATTACTAAGAAAGCTACGAAGTCAAACAAATAAAACATATTCTAGTCAATTATCAAGTTTTAATATAGTTGGCGCAACTATTAGAGAGTTTTTTGGAGCGAGTCAATTATCTCAATACATGGATCAAACAAATCCGTTATCATCATTGACACATAGACGAAGAATTAGTGGGTTAGGACCTGGAGGATTTGATCGAGATCGTATTAGTTTTGCTGTTCGAGATATTCACCCAAGTCATTATGGACGGATTTGTCCAATTGAAACACCTGAAGGTCAAAATGTAGGCTTAATTGCTTCACTAACAACATGTGCTAGAGTTAATGAATCTGGTTTTTTAGAAACACCCTTTTGGAGAGTTATAAATGGAAAAGTTATTAAAACTGGAGCTCCTATTTATTTAACAGCTGATATTGAAGATTTTTATAAAATTGCTCCTGCTGATATTTCGACAAATGAGGAGAACTATTTAACCAAAAATTTAATTCCAATACGTTACAAGCAAGATTTTTTAACTGTTACCCCATCTGAAGTTGATTTTATTGCGGTTTCTCCAATTCAAGTTGTTTCCGTTGCTGCATCTTTAATACCATTTTTTGAGCATGATGATGCCAACCGAGCTTTAATGGGTTCAAACATGCAGCGACAATCAGTTCCACTATTATTACCACAAAAACCTATTGTTGGTACAGGACTAGAGAATCAAATTGCATTAGATTCTGGCATAGTCATAAACGCACAACAGGATGGAATTGTCGAATCAGTAACTGCAAATAAAATTATTATTCGTGAAAACTCTGGACGACATTATAAATATGATTTACAAAAATATCAACGATCCAATCAAGAAACATGTATTAATCATAGACCAATAGTTTGGGAAGGTGAAAAAATTAAATCCGGTCAAATGTTAACTGATGGACCAGGGATAACATCTAGTGAACTTTCTTTGGGACAAAATGTTTTAGTGGCTTATATGCCATGGCAGGGATATAATTTTGAAGATGCAATTTTAATTAATGAACGTTTAGTCTACGAAGATATTTTTACCTCAATTCATATTGAACGGTATGAAATTGAAATTGACCGAACAGCAGAAATGTCTGAGCAAACAACAAATAATATTCCAAATTTAAATATATCTGATGTTCAAAACTTAAATGAAGATGGAATAGTTACAATTGGAACATTTGTAAAACCAGGAGATATTTTAGTAGGAAAAATTATCCCTAAAGATGATTCTGAACAATTACCAGAATCAAAATTACTTAGAGCAATTTTTGGTGCAAAGGCAAAAGGAGTTAGGGATACTTCATTTAGAATGCCTGAAGGAGAATATGGGCGAGTTATTGAAACTTTAACATTTAATCGACGAACAAAATTAGCATATAAATTTGAAAAAATTCAAATTTTTATTGCACAAATACGAAAAATTCAAGTAGGTGATAAAATTGCAGGGCGTCACGGGAATAAAGGAATAATTTCTCGTATTCTACCACGTCAAGATATGCCATTTCTTCCAGATGGTACCCCTATTGATATTATTTTAAACCCTTTAGGAGTTCCATCTAGAATGAATGTAGGACAGTTATACGAATGTTTATTAGGATTAGCTGGTCATAAATTAAACCGTCGTTTTAAAATTTTGCCGTTTGATGAAATGTATGGATCAGAAGTTTCAAGAATTTTAATTAATAAAAAATTACGACAAGCTTCAATTGAAAATGATGAAGCTTGGCTTTTCAATCCTTATTCTCCAGGAAAAATGGTACTTCTTGATGGAAGAACAGGTAAAGAATTTGATAACCCAATTACAGTTGGTAATGCTTACATGCTAAAATTAATTCATTTAGTAGATGATAAAATGCATTCAAGAGCAACAGGCCCTTATTCATTAGTTACTCAACAACCATTAGGTGGAAAAGCTCAGCATGGGGGTCAAAGGTTTGGTGAAATGGAAGTTTGGGCACTTGAAGGATTTGGTGCGTCTTTTACATTAAAAGAACTCTTAACAATTAAATCTGATGATATGCAAGGTAGAAATGAAACTTTAAACTCGATAATTAAAGGTCAAGCGATACCAACTTCTGGTGTTCCGGAATCATTTAAAGTTTTAGTCCAAGAATTACGATCGATTGGGTTAGATCTAAGTACTTATAGAATTGATGAATTTAGTTCAGACCAATCATATGAAATTGAATTAAATTTAATTGAAAAATATAACCCATTACTGAAAACATTTTCTCATACGTCAAATATAAATAATATTTCATTTTAAAAATTTAATATGATACGCTCTGAAAAAGAATTTGATTATATAAAAATAAAATTAGCTTCTCCTATAAGAATATTACAATGGTCTCACAGGAAATTACCCAATGGTCAATTTGTGGGAGAAGTTCAAAAATCTGAAACTATTAATTATCGAACATTTAAACCTGAAATGGATGGTTTATTTTGTGAAAGGATTTTTGGTCCAAGTAAAAGTTTAGAATGTGCATGTGGTAAGTATAAACGAGTCCGTTATGAAGGATTAATTTGTGAACGTTGTGGAGTCGAATTAACTGAATCACGCGTTCGACGACATAGAATGGGCCATATTAATTTAATTTACCCAGTTACACATGTTTGGTACACAAATAGCCGCCCTAACTATATAGCGCTACTCCTTGAAGTTGAACAATGTGAAAAAAGACTTGATACTGGGTGGACAGAATTTGCTGACCCACGGGATAATATCGAAAGAGATAATAAAGATATACCAGAATATCTTTCTTCAGATATTGAATGTCAGAATTATCTTAATAGTCCAAAAGCACTTTTAAATTGTAAAATATTTCTTAAAGAAAAATCCAAACCAAAAAAGTCTAATATTGTAAATTTTTATGATGAACGAATAAAACGAATAAAACTCGCATCTCTTGCTTATTTTATCGCTGAAGATGAGATTGCTTTTTATGGGCTTCATTGGGATTTACAGCAATACCGTCGTTGTCGAGAATTAGGGTTCACAGGTTACCCATTAAAACCACATTCAAAATCTTATACTCGACGTCGAAATACGCCTAAATATTTATTACGATCAACCCCAAATTATTTAATTGGTGCTGTCTTAATTAAACGTGAATTAGAAAAATTAAATCTTGATCAAGAGATAATCAAAACACGTAATTTTATTACCCTTTGTAGTAAAGTACTTCATAAAGAACAACCATTTTATAATTTTTCTCATTGGTCTAAAAAATGGGAATATCAACGAATTTATAAATTACGAGATCAATCAATTAAACGAATTCGTATTTTAGAAAATTTATTAACTACAGGGGCAAACCCAGCTTGGATGATTATAACAATACTACCTGTTATTCCCCCTGCATTAAGACCAATGATTCAATTAGAAGGAGGGCGTTTTGCAACTTCCGACTTAAATGAATTATATAGAAGAATAATTACACGTAATAATCGTCTTCTTAGACTATTAGAGATTGATGCTCCTCAATTAATCATTCGAAATGAAAAACGAATGTTACAAGAGGCGGTCGATACACTAATTGATAATGGAAAACGAGGGAAAATTGCTTTAAGTGCTAGTAATCGCCCATTAAAATCATTATCCGATATTATAAAAGGAAAACATGGACGTTTTCGTCAGAATTTACTTGGAAAACGAGTAGATTATTCAGGACGATCAGTTATCGTTGTAGGTCCAAGTTTAAAATTAAACCAATGTGGATTACCATATGAAATGGCAATTGAATTGTTTCAACCCTTTATAATTCGTGAATTAATTAATCAGGGTTTAGCAAGTAATATGAAAGTTGCAAAAAACTTGCTCCAACAGAATGAACCAATGATAGACCCTGTACTTGAAAAAGTATTATCGAATCATCCTATCTTTTTAAACCGAGCACCAACATTACATAGATTAGGAATCCAAGCTTTTGAGCCTATTATTGTTCAAGGCCGTGCTATAAAGCTTCACCCTTTAGTTTGTTCAGCATTTAATGCCGATTTTGATGGTGATCAAATGGCTGTCCATGTTCCACTTTCATTAGAAGCTCAAGCTGAATGTTATATGTTAATGTTGGCGCCGTATAATTTTTTATCACCTGCAAATGGCGATCCAATTATTATGCCCAGTCAAGATATGGTATTAGGTTGCTATTATTTAACGGTAAATAATATTACAGGGTTATTAGGTACAAATCATTATTTTGCTGATTTAAATGATGTTATTTTAGCTTATAATCAGAATCAAATTGAAATCCATACTTCAATCTGGGTTCGATACAAACATAAAATTTTTAAACCGTCAAATCTTATAAAAAAAATTGAATTTAAAGATGGAAGTTATCTTGAATATTATGAAAATCTTCAAATTCGTAAAGATAAAAATAATAAAACTATTGTTCAATATTTACAAACTACAACTGGACGTGTTCTTTTAAATTACACAATTCAAACAACCTTAAATCTTGACTTATAACGATTTAAAAAATTTGAATTAAAAAAAAAACAAGTAAAAGAGTTATGAAAGATTATATTTACCAAAATACACTTATTAATAAAAAACAATTAAAAGAGTTATTAGCATGGAGTTTTTCAAAATATGATTCAATGCAGGCGTCCTTATTAGCCGATGAATTAAAATATCTTGGATTTAAATACGCTACACAGGCTGGTATATCTATTAGTATTGAAGACTTAAAAGTTCCAGCAACAAAAAATAAAATGTTGGAAAAAGCGAATAAAGATATTTTGAATGCAGAAAAAATTTGTTTAAAAGGAAAAATTACAGATGTTGAACGCTTTCAAAAAATTATTGATACTTGGAGTATAGCGAGCGAATCGTTAAAAGATAACGTCGTAACATATTTTAAAACATATGACCCTTTAAACTCAGTTTATATAATGGCATTTTCAGGGGCTAGGGGAAATTTATCTCAAGTGCGTCAACTTGTTGGTATGCGAGGCCTTATGGCTGATCCTAGTGGTGAAATTATGCGTGTACCAATTAAAAAGAATTTTCGTGAAGGATTAACAATTACCGATTATTTAATGTCGGGTTATGGAGCTCGTAAAGGTATCGTTGATACGGCATTAAAAACAGCAAATTCAGGTTATTTGACCCGGCGTTTAATTGATATTGCGCAAGACATTATTATTAGAGAGAAAGATTGCTTAACAGCTGCTTCATTTATAATTGATAACGATAATAAATTAGATAATGAACAAATTATTGGTCGAGTCTTATCAAAACCAGTTTATGATCCAAACACTCAAAAATTAATTGCTTCAGTTAATACACACATAACGTTAAAATTATTAAATATATTTAAACAAAAAGAAGTCGTAAATTTTCATATTCGCTCACCATTAACTTGTAGTTTGTATCATTCTATTTGTCAAATGTGTTATGGGTGGGACTTATCAAATCAGAATCTGGTTGATTTAGGAGAAGCAGTTGGGATTCTTGCTGGACAATCTATTGGAGAGCCAGGAACACAATTAACAATGCGAACTTTTCATACGGGAGGAATTTTTACATCCGAAGCTCGACAACAAATTATTAGTCCAACAAATGGCATTATTAAATTTTCTAAAATTTTAAAAACAATTATATTAAGGACAAATCGGGGGGATGACGTTTTAGTTACTAAAAATTCAGGATCATTAATTTTAATTCCTCAACAAAATGAGGAAAAAATTATCCAAATGGAGTTATTACGAAATACAATGTTATTCGTAAAAAGTAATCAATATGTAAACACAGCAACAATAATAGGTGAATTAATAAGCACAGAAAAACAAACATTAACAGAACGAAAACCAATCTTAAGTGCTACCGCTGGTGAAATCTTTATTCCAAAATTAAAAACTACTACGAATTTAATTACGCAAAATAGACTATTATGGATTTTGTCAGGACAAGTCTATCAAGCCCCAAGTAACTCTTTTTTAAATTTTTATACCGATCATAAAATTAACAAAAATAGTTATATTTTTAGAACAAAATTAATAAATCAATATTCTGGATATATTAAAGTTTTTGATAATAAAAAAAATGTATTAGAACCAAAAATTCAGATTACAAATGAGACCTATTTTTTAAAAAATACTTATGCTCAAAAAATTCGTAAACCAAGAAATAATAAAAATTATTTAATTAATTGGAATAATTCAAAGTATTTAGTTGTCTTAAAGGATTCAAGTTTAAAAAATTGGAAACGCTACAATAACTATAAACCTTTTGCGCTTTCATTCAATAACAAGTTTAAAACGTTAACTGGTGGGATAATGTATTATGATCAACGTAGTAAACAAAAACATGATACTATAACTAAACTAGTCTCTTATAATATACCTTATGAAATAAGTAAAGAATATTATGAAAAAATAAGTAAAGAGCATTATGAAATTTATTTAAAACGTTTAGAAACTAAAATCGATAAAAATGGATTTATTTTTTATCAGAACTTTTTAAACTATCAAGATATGGAAAATATCTTTTTAAAATTAAAATTAAAAAAGAAAATTATTCATAATTCTTTAATTTGGCTTTCTGAAGAAACTTATAAATTAAATTGTGATAAAAACATTTTATTAGTAGAAAATGGTAATTTTATATCAAAAAACTTTGAAATTATCCCAAATATTATTTCAAAAACTGCAGGAATAATAAACGTCTCACAAAAAAATAATATTATTGAAGAAATTGGAATTAAGGCAGGATTTGTTTATCAAGGTAAACAATTTGAACAATTAGACAAAAGTGTATATTATCCAGGTGAAATTATTTTTGATAATATTGAAATAATGCGTCCTTCTTTATGTGAAAATATTATAACAAAAGCCAATAATCAATTACTAATCCGACCTTTTACTCTTTATGAAATTCCTAAAGAAAAAATTTTAAGAAAACTATTTACTAATAATAATAAATCAGAACTAATTTTTAATGTAACTAACAAAACTAATTATTTATATAAAACAAATCAAAAAATTAAAACATGTAATAGTATAAATTTAATTTCTCAAAGTATAAATTTAAAGTCCAAGAACTCATTGCAAAATCAGATTACACTTGATTTAAGTAATTCTTTCAAACTGAAACGTTTAAATTTAAAAATTTTAGAGCAATTAGTGTTTAATCAATATATACCTGCACATTTAAAATATACAAATTTACAATCCTCTTTACTTGTTGAACCATCTCAGTTTATTGATTCTTATACAACTATAGGATATCTCGAATCCTTTACTACGAATTCTTTAGAAATTGTAAAATTCAAATCAAAAAGTTTAAATAAAAAACAAATTTTTTTAATATCTAATGATGATTGTATAACAGTTAAAAAAGAACAAGGGAAAAATAAAACTGTTAATGAATTAATAATTGATGATATTAAAGGAAATCAAACTGGAAAAGTTTTAATCGATAATGATAAATTTTTAACTATACAAAAAGGACGCCCTTATTTTTTCCCAAACTGTAAAACTGATGATTCTAAAGAAAAAATTAATTTACAATATAAATTAATAAATTTAAACAAGAATACTTCTAACTATAATACTTTTTTAAATTATTATGATATTACTAAACGCTCAATAATAGAAAAATTAGATCCAAATAAGAAATCATATGGATTTAAAATTAAATTTTCAAAAATGTTTATGAAAAAAAATGGGAAGTTTTATAGTTCTCCAATTCCATTATTTTTAAACAATTTTTCATTAACAAAAGAAAATTTAAAAAAAAATCAAATAAATACTCTTAAAATTAAAAAAACGCAATTAAAAATTAAACAGTGTTTACCGCTATTATTGAAAAGTTCGGATTTAGTTACGAATAAAATTAAAGAAAATACCACATTTAATACCAATTTAACTGGACTAAAGTTTTTAAAATATCCTTTTAATAAATCAATCGGACTTCATTCAATAACCGAAGATTATTTTGAACAAGAAGTAAATAGTGTTTATTGTAAAAATGGTGAATTTATTGAAAAGGGTGAAGTCATTGGTTTGTTAAATTTTGAAAAAGAAATTACTGGAGATATTGTTCAAGGTTTGCCAAGAATAGAAGAATTATTAGAAGCACGAAAAAAGAAACCTACAAATAAACATTTAGCAACAAACCAAAAGAAAAGTTTATTAATTCAAAAAACAAGTATTGACTCGAGTTTTGAATTTCAAAAATTAGGAACAACAATAAAAGAAAATGATAAAATTAACCCCCATAATTTATTAAAAATCTACTTTAATTATTATGGAAGAAAAAAACAGTTTTTTTCGAATAAAGAAAAATTTACTATCTGTTACCGTTTAGCAAACAACTATGAAGCAAGTTATAAAACATTTAAGAAAATTCAGTTATTAATATTAAATGCCGTTCAATCAGTTTACCAATCACAAGGAGTTTCGATTGCAAATAAACATTTAGAAGTGATTATTAAACAAATGACTACAAAAGTTTTAATTACCCATGAAGGGCATACACCATTATTGCCTCGAGAAGTAGTTGATTTATACCATATTCAATATATTAATCAAATTATTGAATCTCATAATAAACGTCCAGCCTATTATGTACCATTATTATTAGGAATTACAAAAGCCGCATTAAATAATCCAAGTTTTATCTCAGCAGCAAGTTTCCAAGAAACTACTCGTGTTTTAACAAAAGCTGCTATTGAAGGTAGAGTAGATTGGTTACGTGGTTTAAAAGAAAATATAATTATTGGACATTTAATTCCGTCGGGAACAGGTTATCAAAGTTATACAAATTGTTTTAATTTAATTTCACACAATAAAACTAAAATTAATGTAGAAAAATTTAAAGTAAAAATCTAGAGTTATTTCTTTTCAATCTGGTAATGTTATTCTATACTAAACTAAACTACAATTATTTAATGAAGGAGTTATAAAATCTTATGGCTGATATTAATTTAGCCCAATTATTAGAAGCGGGTGTACATTTTGGACACAAAGCTTACCGATGGAACCCAAAAATGTTTCCCTATATTTATACGGAACGAAATAATATCCATATTCTAGATTTAGTCCAAACAGCTCAATCATTAAAACGTGCAAATTCTTATGTTGCAAAAGCAGCTTCTGAAGAAAAAACATTTTTATTTATTGGAACAAAACGACAAGCAAGTGCCGTAATTGCTCAACAAGCAAATAGCTGTAATTCATATTACGTAAATCATAGATGGTTAGGCGGTATGTTAACAAACTGGGTAACATTAAAAAGTCGAATTGAGCGATTAAAAGCTTTAGAGGAACAAGAAGTAGATGGGATTTTTAATTTGTTACCAAAAAAAGAAGCATCATTACGTTTAAAAGAATTAGAAAAATTACGAAAACATTTAAATGGTGTTAAAAATATGACGAAATTGCCAGATGTAGCAATTATCATAGATCAAAAACGTGAGATGACTGCTATCCAAGAATGTCGTAAACTAAATATTCCTATTATTTCTATTTTAGATACTAATTGTGATCCTGATTTAGTAGATATCCCAATTCCTGGAAATGACGATGCTGTAAGATCAATTAAATTAATTTTAAACTCACTAACAGAGACAATTAATCAAAATAGATCGATTTAAATATGAAAGTGTTTCTTTAAAATACTTTTGAATTTAGAGATAAAATATTTTTGTTTAAGAAAAAGAGTTTATATAAATGTAAACTCTTTTTCTTAATAATTAAAGATTATGTTAGTGAAACTTTTCCGCCTGCAGCTTCAATTTGTGTTTTTGCCTCTTCTGCCGCATCTTTACCTAATGCTTCTTGAACCATTTTTGGTGCTGATTCTACAAGAGTTTTTGCTTCTTTTAAACCTAATCCAGTTAAAGTTCGAACAACTTTTAACACTGCAATTTTTTTATCAGCTGGAACTTCATCTAACATAACATTAAATTCTGTTTTTTCTTCTACTTCTTCAGCTGCTGCTGGCGCAGCAGCCATCATCATACCACCACCAGCACTTGCAGATGCATCAACACCAAAAGTGTCTTCAATTGCTGTTACTAATTCTGATGCTTCTAATAAAGTTAATGTTTTTAATTCTTCAACAATTTGAGTAATTTTGTCTGACATAAGATTTTTTATTTAAAATGTATATATGTAGTTAATTTATAATTCTGCAATTAAATTTAAATCTAATTGGATAGATGGTCCCATACTAGCACAGATAAATAAACTTTTAAAGTATTTACCTTTTACACCACTAGGACGATTTTGTTCTATAGATTGGTATAACGATGTTAAATTTTCAACTAGTTGATCTTTTGAAAAATTTGCTTTTCCAAAACTCACATGAACAACACCGGCTTTATCTGCTTTATATTCAAATTTTCCTTTTTTGAACTCAGATAAGGTTTCTGTTAAAGTTGTACTAACAGTTCCTGATTTTGGTGAAGGCATTAATCCTTTTGGACCTAAAACTCGACCAAGTTTTGCTAGTTTAGGCATCATATCTGGTGTTGCGACTAATAAATCAAAATTGATATTACCTTGACTAATGTCATCAATTAATTCTTGACTTCCAACAATATCAGCTCCACCTTCTTTTGCCTCATTAAAATTTGCTTCGTTTGTTAAAACAGCAATGCACATAGATTTACCTACCCCATGAGGTAAAGTTACAGTTGTGCGTAGTTGTTGATCTGCATATTTTGGATCAATGTTTAAATTAGCATGTAATTCAACAGATTCAATAAATTTAGCCGTAGCAGTTTCTTGAAGTAAAGTAATTGCTTCTTCTAAATTAGAATGAACAACATTTTTACTTTTTTTGAGGTTTTCATTTTGACGTCTGGATAATTTTCGCATATAATTTCTTTCTTAAAAACTTACAACTTAAATATTAATCTGTAACTGTAATACCCATATTTCGGGCAGTTCCTTCAACAATTCTTATCGCACTACTTATTTTAGTAGTATTCAAATCTGGTAATTTAATATTAGCGATTTCTTCTAACTGTGCTTTTGTTACTGATCCAACATTTACCCGATTTGGAGTTGACGAGCCTTTTTTAACTTTTGCAGCATTAGATAATAAAACTGATGCAGGCGGTGTTTTAAGAAGAAAAGTATAACTTCGATCTTCATAAACTGAGATTTCTACTGGAATAATAAGTCCAGCTTTTTCAGCTGTTCGCGCATTATATTCTTTACAAAAGGCTGCAATATTTACACCATGTTGACCTAGAGCGGGGCCTACAGGAGGAGCGGGTGTAGCTTTTCCAGCAGGTAACGCTAATTTAATCAATGCAGTTATTTTTTTTGCCATATAATTTTATTTTTATTTCTTGGTAAAATAGAGATATATAATTTTAACTTTAATTAATTAAAAGAAGATTTAATATTTGTTTTAAAGTTCTTACTTTTAATCATTCTTAAATCTTTACAGTATTAATTAGTTACGGAAATTTTGAATAATTAAAATTCTATTTTTGAATAAACACCTCTTCTTTTTTAAGAGAAACGCGTCCTGAAGGACTTGAACCCTCGGCATCTAATTTTGGAAACTAGCGTTCTACCAACTGAACTAAGGACGCACACATGTATTCTAATAAATATATCTTTAAAAGACAAGGTTTGCTAGTTTATGTTAAGGTAAAATATAAATTTTAATGAATATGAAAAAATTTAATAGTAAGGTACAATTTTCAATATCAGATACCCCTTTGCCACATAACTTCATAGCAGAAAAAATCATTTTAAGTTGTTTATTAATTAACTATGAAGCTATTGAAGTTACAATAAAAACTGTTCGAGTTGAAACTTTTTATTTTATAAATCATCAAGAAATTTATAAAGCTATTGTAGAAATGTATCGTAAAAAACTTACAATAAACGTTTTTTCAGTAAATGATTTTTTAAAAGAAACGGGTTGTTTAGATAAAATCGGAGGTCCAAAAGTTTTATTAGAACTTCTTAATCAAATTCCTAATCTAGTCTATTTAGAAGAATATATTCAGTTAATACAAGACAAGTTTTTAAGACGTTCATTAATTAATTTAGGTTATGAAGCAATTAACTCAGCCTATATTACAAACATTCCATTAGAAAAAATTCTAACTGATTTCGAAAAGAAATCATTTAAATTAACAAATGAATTAATTGAGGAAAAAAAGTTAACGACTGCAGAATTATTTTCAAGTGTTTTCTTAGAATTAAAAAAAAAGGCTTTAAAACCTGAATTACCAGGCTTAGGGTCTGGATTTTATGATTTAGACTCTTTAACACAGGGTTTTCAAAAATCTGATTTAATTATTCTTGCAGGTAGACCCTCAATGGGAAAAACCGCTTTTGCTTTAAATATGACGGAAAATATACTTAAAAAATATAAAGTACCAATATTATTTTTTAGTCTTGAAATGTCAAAAGAACAATTAATATACCGTTTGTTATCAAATGAAACAGGAATAAGCCAAACTCGTTTAAAAATTGGAAATTTATACAAAGAAGATTGGTATAAACTAAAAGAAAGTATTCAAAATTATTCACGCCTACCATTTTTTATTGATGACCAAGCAAACTTAACAATCCAAGACATTCGTTCTAAAATAAAAAAGATACTATTTGAACAAAATAAAATTGGGTTAATTGTTATTGATTATTTACAATTACTTTTAAGTTCAAAATTAAAGTCTGAAAACCGTGTTCAAGAACTTTCTCAAATTACTAGAGCACTTAAAAATCTGGCTAAAGAATTTCAAATTCCAATTATTGCATTATCTCAATTAAGTCGAAATGTTGAAACGCGAATTAATAAACGACCTATTTTATCTGATTTACGTGAAAGTGGATCCATTGAACAAGATGCGGATTTAGTATTAATGTTATATCGAGAAAATTACTATACCCCAACGGTTGAAAAAAATGAAAAAATTACCCCAGCTGAACTAATAATCGCAAAACATCGTAATGGACCACTAGGTATAATAGAACTATCATTCCAAAATGACCCCATCAAATTTTTTAATACTTTTCTTAATCATTCATGAATGCCCAGATCCAGATTCGAACTGGAGACACGAGGATCTTCAATCCACTGCTCTACCAACTGAGCTATCCGGGCTTAATTTATATCTTAGCATATTCTACTTAAAATAACAATACTAACTAATATTGTTATTTTAAGTAGAATATGCTAATTATATTTAACCAACGTTAACCACTGTTAATAATATAACAAGCTTTCTAATTCGCTTGGTTCTACTATTTTAATAACTATATAAAGAAAACATAATTTTGATGACATGATGAAAAATAATAAATAATAAGCATTAAGTAAAGTTAAACTCTATAACTCGTTCGACAATATAATATCTTTTTCCACTTAGATAAAGAAATTATCGATATCATTATAACGAATTGTAAGTTATATCGTCTAATAAAAAAAAATTCTTTCTTTATAATTCTAATAAATTTAGATTAAAAAAATATGTATACTTTAATAGCTGTGATCCACAATACTAAGGATCTATTTTTATGGATTGTAGATATAGTTAAAATACTAAAATACTTTTTAAGCCTTATGCTGCTATTTTGCAATTCTGACATATTTAGATTTGTTAAGTAAATTATATTAGTTACTATATCCAATGCATAGTTTCTTATATTTTAACTAAAATGTCAAGGGTTTATAAAAAGAGTCACCTTCCTTTATATTATAAAAAAAGAGATAACCTAATTTTTTATAGTGAATTATTAACTCGGGAATATTTCTATAAGTAATATTTACGAATTAATAATTTGAAAACAAATTAATAAAAATAAATTTTAATACTCTAGAATATGGTTTTATTTAAACTTAAAAAATTTATAGACTGGGAAATTGGAAAATGTATAAATAGTACTTTAATTAGATAATTTATCATAAATATAATTAAGAAATTAAAAATTGTAATAATCTCATAATTTGATAAATACTTCTCTGATTTATTGTATAAATCGGTATACTTCTTTTATCTGCTAAATTTTTTAGTCTGAAATTTTGTCTCAGATGTTTTTTTAAACCTATAATAAGATTTGCTTGTTTAATTTGAGTTGTAATAATAATTTTATTACCAAGCTTTATTAAAATTTCTCTAATTAAATTTTTTGACAAAGAGTATGGATATATAATAAGAGTTGTATTTTTTAAAGTTAATAAGTTTAAAGTTTTTGGTTCATCTATTTCAAACCAATTCCTATGTATTGAAATCATCTCTTTATGTAAAAACCGTGAATTTTTTATTAGAAAATCTTTTTGTAATTTTTTATAATTAATAAATAATTTTTGGTTTTTTTTTTTATTACGAATTTGTGAAATATTAAAGTTTTTACGTAAAATTAGATCAACAGAATTCTCTACATTCTCATGAATTGTCCAAGAATATGTATTATTAACTTCAATTGCAAGCTGAAAGGCAGAGTATGATTTTCGTTCTAAAATACTTTTTTGAGTACCTCTTCGTTTAGCTTCTTCATCACTTATTGTTACATATTGAACTCCACCTATTAAATCAGATAGAGATGGGTTTTTAATTAAATTTTCTAAACAATTACCATGAGTTGTACCTACTAATTGAACACCTTTTTCTGCAATAGTTCTTGTAGCTAAAGCTTCAAGTTTTGTTCCAATTTCATCAATAACAATTACT
>Ga0209302_10000105_pt1:52500-54609 | contig 54609 bp, 51 predicted proteins | sample ArcOceMetagenome_2_FD_187445 | JGI IMG/M metagenome (GOLD analysis project Ga0209302, IMG submission 187445) | Marine eukaryotic phytoplankton communities from Arctic Ocean - Arctic Ocean ARC135M Metagenome (SPAdes) (version 2) | ecosystem: Environmental > Aquatic > Marine > Oceanic...
ATTGCATTTTCCAACTAAAATGGAATATTACAACTGAAATTGAATTATACATCCAGAATAAACCTAAAAATACATGATCCCAACTTGAACTTTGACATGTACCACCACGACCTGGACCATCACAAGGGAAGCGGAAACCTAAATTCGCTTTATCCGGAATTAATTTTGAACTACGTGCATATAATACACCTTTTAGTAAAATTAATACTGTTACATGAATTGTAAAAGCATGAATATGGTGTACCATAAAATCAGCAGTACCTAATTTAATTGGCATCATTGCAATTTTTCCACCAACTTCAATAACGTCACCCCCAAAAGCATAGCTTGTTGTTGCTAAAGCATTTGGTGCTGTTGTTCCAGGTGCTAATAAATGAATATTTTGAATCCATTGTGCAAAAATTGGTTGCAATTGAATTGCTTTATCTGAGAACATATCTTGAGGTCGACCTAATGCTCGCATAGTATCATTATGAATATAGAATCCAAATGCATGACAACCTAAGAAGATACAAACCCAATTTAGATGTGAAATAATTGAATCTCTGTGTCGTAATACACGATCTAACAAATTATTGTAATTATTTGCTGGAGTATAGTCACGAACCATAAAGATCGCTCCATGAGCTGCACCACCAACTACACAAAAACCACCAATCCACATATGATGTGTAAATAAACATAATTGTGTAGCATAATCTGTTGCAATATAAGGATATGGAGGCATTGCGTACATATGATGTGCTACGATAATACTTAGTGATCCCATCATTGCTAAATTAATAGCTAATTGAGCATGCCATGATGTTGTTAGAATTTCATATAGTCCTTTATGTCCTTCACCAGTAAATGGACCTTTATGAGCTTCTAAGATTTCTTTCATATTGTGACCAATACCCCAATTTGTACGGTACATATGACCAGCAATAATAAATAAAACTGATAATGCTAAGTGATGATGTGCAATATCACTTAACCATAAGCCACCTGTTACAGGGTTTAAACCACCTTTAAATGTTAAAAAATCAGAATACTCACCCCAGTTACCACCAAAAAACGGTGCTAAACCTTTATTAAAACTTGGGTATAACTGTGCCATTAAATCACGGTTAATTAAGAATTCATGCGGTAAAGGAATTTCTTGTGGTGAAACCCCTGCATCTAATAATTTATTAATTGGTAATGCGATATGAATTTGATGACCAGACCATGATAAACAGCCTAATCCTAATAAACCAGCTAAGTGATGATTCATCATTGATTCTGCATTTTGGAACCACTCTAATTTTGGGGCTGCTTTATGATAATGGAACCAACCAGCAAATAACATAATTGCTGACATTGCTAATCCACCAATTGCTGTCCAATATAATTCTACTTCGCTAGTAATTCCTTCTGCCCGCCACATTTGGAACCAACCTGATGTCGTTTGAACACCTTGGAAATTACCACCAACGTCAGCATTTAGAATTTCTTGACCTACAATAGGCCAAACTACTTGTGAACTTTGTTTAATACCTATTGGATCTGTTAACCAAGCAGAGTAATTAGAAAAATATGCACCATGGAAATGCATTCCACTAATCCATAAAAAGATGATTGCTAATTGACCAAAATGTGCACTGAAAATTTTACGAGAAACTTCTTCTAATGAGCTTGTTTGACTATCAAAATCATGAGCATCAGCATGTAAGTTCCAAATCCATGTAGTTGTTTTTGGACCTTTAGCTAAAGTTCTTGAAAAATGTCCTGGTTGGGCCCATTTTGCGAAACTAGTTTCGACAGCGTCTTTTTCTACAAAAACTTGTACGTTTTTTGAACGACGCTCTGTTGAGCTTATTGCCATTGATTTTCTCCTTTTGGGAGACGGAAATCTATGAAACTCTCATAAAAAATAAAAAATAGTTAATATGTTTATCTATTTGTTAAATACGAGTTTTCATAATATATTATACACGATTTTTGATTTTATCGAAAAAAAGTTTATAGATAATCGAACAAATTTCCATATATTATTTGAAATCGTAATTTATAAAATTAAAATATTTCTTAGTTGTTAGATCGGGATAGTAGGATTTGAACCTACGGCACCCTGCTCCCAAAGCAGGT
>Ga0209302_10000106_pt1 | contig 54380 bp, 48 predicted proteins | sample ArcOceMetagenome_2_FD_187445 | JGI IMG/M metagenome (GOLD analysis project Ga0209302, IMG submission 187445) | Marine eukaryotic phytoplankton communities from Arctic Ocean - Arctic Ocean ARC135M Metagenome (SPAdes) (version 2) | ecosystem: Environmental > Aquatic > Marine > Oceanic | place...
AAACAATCATTTATCTGGATTTAATGGATGTACATATTGTGTTAATCAACATATGTCTTTGTTGCATAGATATACAAAAGAAGAATTTGAACGAAATGGAACAGAAGTGCACAATGGGTTGTATACATATAAAAATGTGGTTTATGTAAATGCACGTACCCGTGTAAATATAACGTGTGTAAAACATGGTGATTTTCAACAAACCCCAAATAATCATTTAAATGGGGCAACGTGTTTATCGTGTTGTAATGAACTGAGTTCTGAAAACCAACGAAGGACTACAGAAGACTTTATTAAACTTGCAAAATTAAAACATCCCACTAAAAATTATAATTACGATTTAGTTCAATATGGGAAAAACCGGAATGATTCCGTTACTATAATTTGCCCAACTCATGGTAAGTTTTCTCAAACCCCAGGCGGACATCTATCTGGGAGTGGGTGTAATACATGTGGCAATATAACAATATCAGAAAACCAACGATTTACACAAGAGAAATTTGTAGAAATGGCAACAACAAAATGGGGTGATAAATTCGATTATTCGAAATCAATATATATAAATTCACAGACCCCCGTACAAATAACATGTATTGAACACGATAATACATTTTACCAAATTCCGAACGGACACTATCGGTCATCTGGTTGTGTAAAATGTCACAATAGTGGGTATTCTAATGTTGCCATTAATTGGTTAAAATTTATATCAATCTACTATAACATACAAGTAAATCACGCAGATAATGGTGGTGAATATAGAATTCATACAACTCGATATAGTGCTGATGGTTATTGTGTAGAAACAAATACAGTATACGAGTTTCATGGAGATTATTGGCACGGAAATCCAAGAATATATAACCCAAACCTCATAAATCATTTCGGTAAACCATTTGGTGAATTATATAAAAAAACCGTACTCAGAGAACAAGAAATAATCGGTTTGGGTTATACGCTGGTTGTTATGTGGGAAAGTGATTGGATTACACTTAATAAATGTGTTCGACTATTACAACGAATATTTCGCAAATATAAACAACAATTTAAAAAACCTCATTGTATGGAGGCATGTCACCAAGATGTTTCCACGAATTCATACAATTATCAGTTTGTGTAATGGGAGGAGGAGATGCTAAAGCCGAACCACCAGCAGATAAAGCAGGAGGTGCCCCCACAGAGTAACTGGGTGTATTTGCTACATTAGACATATATTGAGCATAACCACCTCTTTGTCTTTTTCCATGTTTACCATTTCTATTTCTTTTAACCTTTTTTGTTCGCTTTAATGACTTCTTTTTGTGACTTTTTCTCATTTTACGGCTTTTTCTCTTCATGCCTCCGACGGTAGGGTTAGTTGTTGGAGCATCCATATTAGCAGGATGTTTTACTTGATCACCTGTGTAAGAATTAAATGATGCTAAATGAGCCCCATGAACACCGGATGTAGAAGCTAATGATTGGTCTTTAGAAAATCCATAACCCATACCACCACGATATGTCTTTCTTCTAGGTTTCTTCATACTTTTTCTCTTCATCTTCTTAACACTCTTCTTCATGTTCTTACCACTCTTCTTGTTCTTCTTCTTCATACTCCTTCTCATCTTCTTACCACCAGTAGATACCATTTTATACATGCCTTTTTGTTGTAATGCTAAATCACTTGTGGTAGAACCACCACACCCAGTAACCGCTCCGACTTTGCTGGCAAATCCAGGATTAGAAAAATGGGCATTTTGTGGATTAACCAATGATGATTGTTCAACTAACGATGACATTTATATATATATATTCGAAATAAAAACAATTTCATTTTACAGTTGATTGGTATTTATTTCGATTAATATAAGTTACGCACAACTTGATCTGTTCTAGTAATATTCCGATTACTATGCCCATTATCTCTATTATTAGTACTGCTAATAGAAATGGGAACATATTTGTTGAATTTGCTACTAAAAGAACAATTCATATTGACACATTTATTCAGATACACATATTTATCTTCATTTGTATTTTCAAATTCATCTTCATCGTCACTTTCTTCCAGAGCGTCTAAATTTTGATTCTCCTTAATTTTTCTAAATATTTTATTCATCATAACACTTGTTTTATAATCTGGAATCATTGCAATATCATGAAGCTCTAATTCACCAAGTCTGTTTTTGACATAGAGATGATAAATATCATTTTGAATGTCAGGTTTTACAGAAAATACCTTGGTAACGACATTCGTATCATAATCTTTGTAAAGTACGCTATTGTAACTATTGTGTATCGTCTGATAAGATCTGGTTTGAATAGAATAAACTTTATAAGACATTTTTTTGGCGGTATCAATCGCTGTATCTAAATTTGTTTCAATTACCGGTAAACCAATAACAATTCCTTTATTTGTCAAATAACACTGTTTTAATTCTTTTGACAATATATCACGAATCGTTATTAGTTTTTTAAGCTCAGTATATTGTTCAATATTTCTTCCCTTATAATAGTGAATCTTTTCAACAGAATACACACTTTTATTATCTGATGTAAATAGAGTTCCGTAAAAAATGGTACCCAACACTAATTTTTTTTCGAATATTTGTGGAATGATTTCTATTTTGGTAATGTCTTTTGTTCCATTGCGTCCCATTTCAATAAAAACACACACCTTTTTGTCATGAAAATAGGTAAACCATACTAAATATTTTCTTCCATATGGAATTAAAAAATATAAGTCACTGGAAACTTTATTATGGGTAGTTTCATAAGAAAGTTTCAAACTAGGTAATCTAGACAATAAATTGGTTTTATCAGTCGTGGATAATATCATAATGGTATTACTATACATATGTCTTTAATACTATTATGCTAACAATAATAGTATTTAAAATGTCGAGTAGTTACTTGATCCAAAGTTGCTAGATGACATCAAATTATCTGATGTTAATATTCCGCCAGAATCAATATTCATTTTACCCATAGGACCTGGTCCGGACCCAGGATCAGAAGTGGAACCAGAAAGTGAATCAGACGTTTTTTTGGAATTGCTTAATTCTTTCAAATAATTCTTCAGTTCATTTTTCATGTCTGTATTGTTATTGATATTATTACCAACAATATCACCATTATTTTGCATATCATTACCATCGCTGTTATTTTTTGCCATTGGATTATTCTTTATCGTATTAAACAACATTTCATATTGCTCTTGTGGTTTATTTACTAAATCTTTTACTTTGGGTATCGTTAAATTTGTTTTAAAAAAAGTAAACAAATAATGAAGTAGGATAATTAATATTAATGAAATTACACTCATCTGAAAAATCCATGAAAGCATATTATATATTTATTTATAAAGTTTTAACACCGATAAAAACGTAATCATGTCTTCTTTCACGGAATGTGTTATTTCTGTTTCCTTGGTTTCAAAATAGAATTTAATGTTATCTTCCACTACTAATGTTAATAAGCTATTCGGAACCAGTTTATATTTTCTTGTATGAATTTTTTTATATGTATAATGAATTGGAATATAATATACTTCCCGCTTTGTATGGTGCTCTTGTTGTATGTTGAACTTATATTCATTACTAAAATGATATAATGTTGTCTCTGGTGCCTCGTTATATTTGTATATTTTATCATTAGTAATTTCATACATACCATCGTTTGTATCGAAACATAATTTGCTATACTCTTTTTGTAGGTATTTACTTAGATCTTCCGATGGAATTAATTTAAATGTGTTGACTGGATAGATAAACATATTTTATGAATATTAATATTATAAGAAACCATTTAAACCGATTGTGTAATTAATAAATAATCATGGTGAACATTATTGTAGTAGAAAAGAATGGTGACCTTAAAAGCATGAAATATGCACCGGAAAAGGATGAATTATATAAAAAATGTAAGTTTAAAAAGGAAGAAGGATTCGAAATGAGAACGACTTGGAAAGTTAAAAAGAATAAATACGTGTTTGAGTATGTATCATTATATGCGCGTGATTCAGGAAAAGCAAATACAGAAAATAAATACGATTTTCCTCCCCCAATAGATAATGTTTTGTATTTCGGGTGCTGTGTTTTAATTGCGCATAATGGGAGTGATGAGTGGACTGATTTATCAGAAGATGATTGGAGTCAAGTATATGAAGAATTGTTTGGTGGGTTTGAAAATTTAGATGCTTCTGCAAAGGATGATGAAATGGAGGAAGATGAACTAGAGCATATAGCTAACGAATTAAAAACAAAATCTGGTTATTTGAAAGATGATTTCGTAGTAGATGATAGTGAAGGTATTGGTAGTTCAAATCATGATGATGACGACGATGACGAATCATGGGAAGATACTACTTCAGAACTAGAGTATGAAGAATATATTTATAGTGATGAAGATTAAAGGTCATATATAAGATAAAATTGTAAGTTTTTATAATATTATCTTATTTATTATGAATAAATAATAGTAAATTTAAAAAAATTGATTAAAGATAATATCATGTGTATAATGTAAATACAATATATACCATGCGTAGAATAGATAATCCTGAAGAATTTCGAAAGAATATGACTATGAAGTTGACAAACATCATGGAAGATGAAAATGCAAGTGTCAATTTGGAAAAGGGAATATATAATTATTGCTTAGATCATGCAACTACCTTAAATGTTGTTAAAAAATGGGATAATAATTATTTTGTAAAGATTTATTTGGATAGAATGAGAACAATTTACATAAATTTAAAAAATAGCAATCTTAAAGAACTTGTTCAAACCAAAGAAATAAAACCACATGAAATTGCATTTATGACTCACCAAGAGATGCAACCAGATAAATGGAATGAATTAATCCAAGAAAAGAAAATCCGCGATGAAAATAAATACGAGCCAAAAGTGGAAGCATCAACCGATAATTTCAAATGTTGGAAATGTAAATCAAAAAAATGTACTTATTATCAGTTACAAACCAGATCGGCGGATGAGCCGATGACTACATTTGTTAATTGTTTGGACTGTGGAAATAGATGGAAATGTTAAATTAAAAACAACATAAAATTAATAAAATAGAGATAAACAATCCATAGAAGTGTAATATAAAAATGATATATTTTTATATTACATAGTGTTAGTGTTGTTTTATTGTAAAATTTCCAAGTCTTTTAAATGCCAATATTCAGAAGCACCATTTGGTATTGGGCGACGAATAATAATCGGAATTTTCTTCTCTTCCAATTCTTTCAAAGCAATTAAATATCCATCAATAATTTGAGTATTAATTGTAACGAGTGGCTTAGCACCATTGTTTATCTGTTTGGCTCTCAAGCCTAATATTCTAGTTTTTTCATATTTTGTCAATATTGGAATAGTCTTGTGTAAATCATCGACAATAATATTGTCTTTGTTACGCTGTACTTTTGCCAAATTATATATTTCATTGTAATTATGAATTTCACATTCGGGGTGCTTGTCCATTATATAATTCTGTTTTTGTTCTATGTCGAATTTTTGCAAATAATCGTCGTCTTCTTCTTCGTCTTCACTTGAATCATAATCAGAGTCATTCTTTTCAAATTGTAGAGGGATGTCTATATTAACCTCCGGGACAACTGTTGTGTTGTTTTTTTTAGTGTGGATAATTGATTTATTTATTTTTAATATAGGTTCGTCTCCAACATCGTCCATTGTTATATCGTCTATATCGGAAGCATCGTCTTCAGAATCTACATCGCTATCTAAAACATCATCATCATCATCGTTTGTCGGGGGTGGAGGTTTGTAGTCGTCATCGTCACTATCATCCATATTTTCACCAACCTCGTTTTCTTCTCCGTCTTCATTATCATCATTTATCACAGTTGAATTAAATACATTTGTAGCAGTTGATGTAATATCCGAAATAGTTTTATTTAACTTTGTTAATAGATTAGATTCTTCACCCATTATGCTATTTGTAGCTTCATTATCAGATTGTTCTAAATCACTCATTCTCTTATAATAATATATTATTTTTACTTTTAAATAGCATCAATTTTTAATTAAAAAAAAATAACAATCATAAAAAAGAACGATATGATTGTTATTTGTTTATTAAATTTATGTATTTGTTTATTAAATTTATGTATTTGTTTAATTATTTTTTTCTGTTTTCCATACTATATCACATTTTCCACATAAATAGATGTATAATTTATTGGTATCGTCGTATCGAATATAAATAACCTCGCGATCTACTGGATTTTCAGGATGATTACTAGTACACTCACTATTTGGACATTTGATTGTATTAATCCTAGGCAAGGTAGGATCTAATTTTGTATACTCATTAATTATATGATTGTATTTTTGTTCACTTTTAATAAGTTGTGTTTTTGAAACACATATATTATTTTTTGTTAGATTTGTGTCTTCATTGCCACAGTTACGACAATAATATATCAATTGATCATCTTCTTCCGAAGACAACCGGATATAATACATGTTATGACATTTACTGCAAAAGTGCATACTCTATTTAATAATATACATATATTTATTTAATTCCTTTCAATTTTTTTAAATATAGTATATAGTTGATTCCATTGAGTAATTGCCTTTAAATTATATATCGACGTGTTAATATGTAATGGTTCGTCATCTTTATGATCGTCCAATATCTTTAAAATACTATTATGTTTTCGATTGAATTGAGTCATCATTTCGTCTTTAAATAGATCCATAAATATTTCTAGTCCCTGGATTGATGAATCCCTATTCATTATTTTATTAACACTAAATTCAATATTTCTGAACAAAATAATTTGGTTATATGAATTAAAATCACGATGTTTTTCAGTAAATCCAGGTTCATGTAAAAGTGGTTTGTCATCCAATATACTCATAATTGTTAATAATATTGTTCTTATACTTTGACATCCGGTCCATTGTTCGCCCTTCCATGTATTTAAAATAGAAAGGCAGATTTTACCACTACGATATAAATTTGGGTGAAATCTAGTTACACCGTCAGATGTTTTGAATTCTACCTTTGGTGGTTTATGTGGATAATCATATGGAAATGTAAGCGCAAAAAAATAATTTCCACCAACATAAACAGAATCCACTGGACCAGAAATATATGCATAACCTTTTAACATATTTGTTTCGTCATGCTTATAATATATACCTTCACTGTCGAGTGGAGCTTTTACCAGTTCCTTTACATCTTTTAACAGTCGTTTTATGGTCTCTTTTGAAACAGTGACTGTTTCGGATTTATTATTTGTTGACATACTACATAACATATATTATTTCGTTTTTATATCTTCTTCAGAATATAAAGTTGCTATCTCGAATTATGGAAAATCGTTCTTATAAAAATCATTCTTATAAATATTCATCGTATTCGAAGTTGTTTTTATTATTTTTAGGGTAACTATTTATGTTTTCATCCTCTGTTTTTTTATTATCCAAGTTCATTTGGTAGATTTTTAATTTCAGATAGATGATTTATAAAAAAATTGACATAAAAATAATATGGTTGTATATATCATATTACACAATGTCAAAGATGAAACAATCATTCGACTCCTATTTAAATTCATTCTATTCGCAAAAGGGACAGGGTCATACGCATACACGAATAGGTGACAATGCTTTGAATGTAAAAGGAGGGGTTTATAGTGTTTCAAATTTGTCTGAATTCTATTCCAAATATATAAAACATGTATTTGATGATGGTAAATTCGAATTCTTAACTGAAAAACAGCATATGGATGCTGGTCCATTGTTAGTAGATTTCGATTTCCGATATGATGTATCTGTTGAAGAGAAACAGCATACGACAGACCATATTAATGATATGGTCGATTCGTATTTTCAAGAAATCAAAACAATTATGGATATTCCAGAGTCAACATCAATCCCTGTATTTATTTTCGAGAAGGAAAATGTGAATATGCTTGACGAAATTACAAAGGATGGGATTCATATGATTATTGGCATTCATATGGACCGTAATTTACAGATTCTTCTTCGCAGTAAAATGTTGACCAGTCTTAAAGAAATTTGGTCAGAATTGCCTTTACAAAATAGTTGGGATGAAGTACTTGATGAGGGTATTACCAAAGGAACAGTTAATTGGCAATTATATGGATCAAGAAAGCCAGGTAACCAACAATATGTATTAAGACAATATTATGATTTGGAATTTCAAGATGATAATTGGTGTCTCAATATAAATGATGTTAAGAAGTTCGATCTAAAGCAACGATTTCCCGAATTGAGTGCTCAGTATACTCAACATCAAACTTTTGAAATGTCGGAAGATATTCGTGAAGAATATGAACAAATAAAACAGTCGAAAAAAAATAACCGCAAAAATAAACTTAAAATAGTAGATCGCAATAAATCGCTCAGTATCGGAGATGTGACAAATAAAGACGAGTTAGATGAATTAGTAGAGCAATTCATCGAGAAAATCGATTTGAAGGATTATCATATCAAAGAAACCCATCTTTATACTATGTGTTTGAATGAAGAATACTACAATCCGTATGATAAATGGATTCGTGTAGGATGGGCCTTAAAAAACACAGATGATAGTCTATTTATTACTTGGGTAGCATTTAGTGCCCAGTCTTCAAAATTTGAATTTGATAGTATATCAGACCTTTACGATATGTGGTGTAGATTTGATCGTACAACCGACGATATTCTTACAAAACGGTCAATAATTTACTGGGCTAAGATGAATAACTATAAAGAATATCAAGGCATTCGTGAAGAAACAATTGACTATTTCGTAGAGAAGACAATCGAACATGATACTGATTTTGATTTTGCTCAGGTATTGTATCAAATGTTCAAGGATGATTTTACATGTATTTCCATTAAGCGTGATATTTGGTATATTTATATTCAACATAGGTGGGAAGAAAATGAAGGTGGAACAAACTTGCGAATGGCGATTTCAAAAGATCTTCATAATATCTATTTCAGTAAAATGATCGAAATTTCAACTTATATCGGAAGTGGTTCACTTGATGCCACAAGTGACAAGCGTTCTGCATTAGAAAATAAATGTAAAAAGATTACAATGATATGTAATAATTTAAAGCGTCGTGGTGTTAAGGATAATATTATGCGTGAAGCGAAGGAAATCTTCTATGACAGCGAATTCATTGATAAGATCGACGCAAACCCAAGACTATTATGTTTTAATAACGGTGTGTTAGATTTTGAAGCAAAAGAATTTCGCAAAGGTAAGCCAGATGATTACTTGTCGAAATCAACCAAGATTAGTTACACAAAGTTAAATGTGAGTAAGAATAAGCAACAAATAGACGAAATCAACGATTTTATGAACAAATTATTCCCTGATAGAGATCTTCGTACATATATGTGGGAGCATTTGGCATCCACATTGATTGGTGAAAATAACGACCAAACATTTAATATTTATAATGGTAATGGAAGTAATGGTAAATCCAAGTTAGTTGAACTTATGTCTGCTTGTATGGGTGATTACAAAGTAACTGTTCCAATCACATTGATTGCTTCGAAACGCAATGCCATTGGTGGAACATCTTCTGAAATTGTTCAATTAAAAGGTTGTAGATATGCCGTTATGCAAGAGCCAAGTAAAGGTGATAGACTAAATGAAGGTATTATGAAAGAAATTACTGGTGGTGATCCATTACAGGGAAGAGCCCTATTCAAAGACAGTATTACATTTATTCCTCAGTTCAAACTAGTTGTTTGTACTAATACATTGCTAGATGTGAACAGTAACGATGAAGGTACTTGGAGAAGACTATGTGTATGTGAGTTCAAATCCAAGTTTTGTAAAAAGGAAGACTTTGACGATGAACGCGAACATCAGTTTGAATTGGATAAGAAATTGGGTACTAAATTTGCTAGTTGGTCACCTGTGTTCATTTCAATGTTAGTTGAAAAAGCATATGAAACAGATGGACTTGTTAATGTTTGTGATGCAGTGAAGGCAAGTAGTTCTAGTTATAGAAATACCCAAGATTACTACAGCGAGTTTGTTGCGGACAAGGTAAAGAAATCTACTGGTGATAAAATCAAGGAGACTAGCTTATACGAAGTATTTAAGAATTGGTATCAACTACACCATGGTAAAAATGTACCAAAAGGTAGAGATTTGTTCGAATACATGAACACTCATTTTGGTAAAAAGATACGCGGATCGTGGACAAATGTCTCCCTCATATACGATGAATACGATGCGGCATTAGACGACGACGAGGATTAAATCCATAGAATAAAAACAATTATATAACAAATAATAAAAATAAAAATAAAAATATTCTATTTTTATTTTTACAATAATTTCATGACATTATCAAATTATATGTCAGATGCAATATATATAGATTTCAAATTATTAATTGCCCAATGATATACACTAGCTACCAGATAAAATAAGAAATTCGCGATACGAGGATACACAATTAACATAACTACGAGCAACCATTGTCGTTTTTCAGTATAACGCCTTGTAAAAATAATTCCACAAGTGTATACGATGATAATTAACCAATAAATATGGGTTAATATATTAGACCACCACCCTAAATATATGTTTCGAGCGTCTTCATAGTAAGTTTTTCTATCAGATAATTCAATCGTGTGAATCTCATTCTCAACATTTTTTTTCATTTTATTGTTTTGACTTGATAATACAGTTACTAGATCAGTTGTATTTTTCATACCATTAAATTGCTGTTGCAAAAACAAATGTTCGCGATTTAAAATATCCATTATAGATTGATGTTTTTCCGTCATAGTTCTTTTTTTGTCTATTGCTGTTTTTCTATACCGCTCTTCTAATATGTTAGCATTGCGGTCTTCAAGGATTTTCTTATTACCATTTTGTTGTTCGGTGTATGTGTTCAAAAAATTGGTTGCTACATCAGTAGTATTGCTGATCATTTTATTAAATTTTGGTATATCTATCAGTTTTGATAATTGTGTAGCATCAATACAACTCATTATATATTATTATATAACTAGATTTAAAAGTTACTGTATTTTGTTTCAGACTCGTCAAACCCATCTACATTGCTTGTATTCTTAAATATGTTTACATTAAATGATGGGTTGTCAAATGCATTTTTTATTAATCTACTTCCAGTAAATTCCTCTTTTGTCGTTGCATTCGATGTCGTTGCATTCGATGTCGTTGCAGTAGTTGATGGTAACTTATTTCCCACACATAATTGGGTAGATGTATTCCATGATATACCACTAGTATTTCCAGGTGGACAACATTCTTGACCGATACATACACTTCCATTATTTGTATTCAGTTTTGGTTGGTCTTGCATATTGTTTCCATTATTACTAACTGTGGCTTTTTTAGGATCAAATTTCCAAGTATATTCATCATATACAGTATTGTCTCTGTTCATTATATCTACTAATTGAAAAAATAAAACAATTATTAATATTGCAACTATTATACCAATCATGGACATCCCAACTGTTTGAGACATTAATCCTTTCTTGATAATTATTCCTAAAATTAAAATAGGAATGCAGAAATAAACAACAGTCTTCATTATATTTGTCTGAGTGTCATATTTGCTACTATAATAATTATTAATCTCAGCCATTCGTACCTTTTCATTTCTAGTATTTTTCAAATTAGATAGGGTCGAATTAATATTTCCAATTTCACCATTAAGAACATTAGTCATTGCCACATCATTTACTAAATTATCACGAGTTTCGACCAAGTCTGCTTGAGCACTAGCATAATCCTGACTAATATTGTTATATAAACTAATTTTTAATTGTTGTAATTCATCAATATTATTCAATAATTTTTGTTGTTGTGATATATCAGGATTTAGTTGAACGGTTAATTTTTCCAATTCTGTATATAATTCAGATATTTGGACATCTACTTGTGAAATAGATGTAACTGTTTGTATTTCATCTTGAACTCTATCTACTGACTGTATATTCATTATATATTATGAAGAGAGATAATATATAATATATAAGATGCTGAATTTAACGAATACATATTATTTACATTAACGGATATATTTCATAGTTATGTACGCCATGCTTAGTGCTAAAATACTCCATATGATAAATTTACTATTTCTACTATTCATTTGTAAGGTTGCATCTTCATACAAAGCAGAAGTATGTTGAGATAGTTTATGAATATCTCGAATTTCCTTATATGTTTTTTCATATTTATTTAATTTTGTTTGTAATAAATTATATTCATTCATCAGCTGTTCGTTCATGGTTTTATCTTCTTTTGATATTTCAACAATTTTGGCATGCATTTTTGCTAATATATTTTGTAATTTCGAATATTGACCTTTAACTAATTCCATGTCACGATTCGAAATTATACCTAAACTACATTGAGTACCAAGTGACATCATTTCGCCAGTATTCATGTATCCATCAGATTGTTCTTGACGAGCAAATTTAACAACATTGCTACAACTGTTGCTGTTTTTGACAGATTTGTTTCTAACATACAATTGAACAGTTGAGTTCATTTGACGATTACTTTGAGGCCACATTTTATTATTTTTAATATGATATGTACCATTATTCAACATAACAAAACCTGCAGAACCGGGTGTGTCTATACATTTAGATTTTACTTGTTCTAAAGATAATCCTGTTCCAGATATAATATCATTTCCAACGGAATCAAAATTTCCAGCAAATTCAAATGAATCACCGTGATTTGTTAGAAGTTCATCTGGGTACATTTTTGTTTTTAAATCGTCTGTTACATAATATGTTTTTCCCAAATTACTTATATTCGCTCCACTCATAGTATAAGTAGCATAAGTATCGTGTGGGTCTACCCATTCCGGCAACGCATAACCACTAAAAAACCCACTACCTTGAACTTCTTCAAATCGTCCAGGTACATGTTTACCCAATCGTTGATTGGACGAATTTGTAGGACAGTTTGAAGTCCCATTCTCATATGTGTCAGAACTTCCATCACCCAAATAACAATATGCTCTATCCGATTCATTTGGTCCCATTTGAAATGTATTAACACCCATATCTTCAGCACGCTGTTTACACCCAGGTATAGTTGTTTTACCCAAATCTTTTTGTATTTGGCCAGATGTTTTGTTACATCCTTTATATATTGCTTCCGTCGTTTTAGATGGCCTTGTTATATATATATTTTCACCAGCACCATAACAAGACTGATTCGATATCATTGGGTCACCCTTGATTATTGGACCCACATTTGTCTCTACTATTTCATTATATGGAGCAGATGACAATGATTGAACTTGACCAGAGTTTACAGTTACTGTTTGAGCCTCTGTATAATTGTTGGGGCAATTATTATTCCCTTGAATTTCATTTCCCATGGAAAGTTCAGGTAACTCTTTGTAGACACCACGACTTGTAACATAACCAATTGACCCAGTCTGTTCATCTTTTACCCAATTATTATGTGCACGATTTGTAGAATTATTTGTGGCATGAACATATAATTTTGAATTTTCCATTAAATTTTTAATAGATTGATTGTATTCTTGTAATTCTCTATTATACGTATCTTGTATTGTTTTCAGTTCTTCAAGTTCCTTTGTATTTTTTTCAATCACTGGTCCACCACAATTTCCTTTTTCTGCATCACACATAACCATTTGTCCTGGATCTAAACCAATCGGAATATCAAATGTATTCATAGATTTTTTTTGCTCTGTTCTAGAATAATTCTTATACCCTTCCTTTATGTCCAACCCACTACCAACTCCCTTTTTATTTTGTAAATTACCTTCTTGTTCCTTTCTCTTCTGTATATAAAATTTGCCCTCATTTATGGTTGCCGACATGACTATTAATATATTCATAGAATAAAAATACATTAATATTGTGGAATTAAGGAATCATACTAAACAAGTATGATATGGAATCAGATATTTTATTGCCATATTCGGATATTTGAGAGTAATAGTAATATAAAAAAAACATTACCCATATAGTCGCAAATAAATATGTTGATGTAGAAATATTATAGTCTTCTGATGAATATAAATGAATAGACATGTAAATAGTTACAATGGCTAAAATAAACCATAACATATAATGATAAAAAGCGGATGTCTTTTTCAAACTATTTTCTTCATCGTATGCAATATATTCATGGTTATGTGTCGCGTTCAATACTTTATCTAATTCGACTCTATCGGCCTTTAATTTTTCAATCACTTCATCTAAATGTAATTCTTGATTGTTAATATTCACTTTAAACAATGATTTGCTTTTAATAATTCCTTGTGTATTCGTTATTTGTTGCTGAATTAACGATTGTATATCATCTTGAATCTTTTTCATCTTAGTGAGTAGTTTAAATCCAACATCACCGCCTAATGCGGTAGATTTATTGGGCGGGATAGATGTAATTACATGTTTTTGCTTTACTTGATGCATTGGTTTACTACTATTAATACCCCCATAACAGGATTTTGCCCAACCATTATCAACTTGTTCCGGATAATATACAACGCTTTTAAATGTTTGTTTATCTTGTACTGATTGTAACTTACATTCTTCTAATGTATCGGATTGTCCCAAATATTTCCACATATCATTTTCTGATTTAGGTTGTGTTATTAACCCACTAGAATAGTTTGTATTTTGTAAATCATTCCAATTAGACTGATTTATTGCTTGTTTTGATAATACAGACGCATATTCTTCTTGTATATTATTATATTCGTCTATTTTCATTTTTAATTCTTTATTACTAATATTATTTTTAATTAATGAACCATATTTTATCGGATTTTTATTAATGATATCCTCAATATAAGTCATGTATATATAATTTATTAGATATTATTTATACATAATGTAATATTCTAAACAGCTAGAATATAACCATTAAAATGTAAATGAATGTTAAACTGGCCAATATGTTTAAGGTAATCATTGTACTATATTCTTTATTAGCATAACATATGTAAAGTAACCATACAACGACTATCATTAATATACTCCAAATCCAATAATCATAAAAATTTTCTGACATTATTAATTTTGAATCTTCTTCTTTTCCAGATACTTGAACTAAGTCCGTGTTAATTTTACGAATAGATTGGCGACCAACGTGTATTTGGTTTATATGATTTGCTATTTTACTCGCATTTTGATTATTTTGATTATTATCTATATTCTCAAATATAATAACAGTTGACTCACTGTATGGGTGAAGCATACTTTGTTATAAAATAGTTATAGAAAATGTTTTTTTAACCTCTAAACATAAAACTATAGATCCATTTCATTATGATAAATAAAGAGATTGGTACGGCTAATTGTAACCAAGACATATCTAATCCTGTTAATAAACGAATACCGTATACAATACCAACGAATAGTAATAAAATAACTAATAATTGTTTTTTATACCAATCTAATTCTGTATAAAATAGGCCTTCTGATGTTACTGTTCGGCTACTTAGTTCTTTAACTTTAGATTTCATGGCCTTGTTTTCCTGTTTCAACGAAGCAATATCATTGTTCATTTGAACCATTTTTGTATCATTATCATCAATTGCGACTTGTAGCTGATTTTGTAGAACGTGTGCGTCACTGTTTATATTTGTAATAACACCATTTATGCGTGTTATTTTAGATGTATGATTGTTGTTTTTTGGATCTCTTAAATAGTTTATATAGTTGGGTATAAAATTTTCCATAATGTAAAAAAAACGATTGTTTAATTCTTCTATTTTTTCTTTCGAGTTTGTTAATAAATCCATGTATATTTATTATTGAGAACATAATCTATAATAATTGGCAGTAATTGCAGTTTTGCTTGGTCGTACTATCTTACATACATCTCCTGGACGCATACCAATTGCTACTGCAACTGGGTCAAATCTAGATATTTCGGGGATTTCTATATCATCTTTAATGTTATATTTTTTCTTCATTTCAATAATTTCGGCTTCGTTCATAATGACATGTTTGGGTACATAACTGTGTTCTAATAAGTTAAATTGTAATCTTTCTAAATTATACACAATTATGAATATTCCGTCTTGCTCCCAAATTTGTCTTAATATATTTAATAATGGGTCGTTCGGTTCCTGTTTAATGACAATAATTAAAGTGTCTCCCTTTGATAGGACTTGTTCAAGGTTGTATAAATCATCAATATAATCATTAATATTCTGTCTGGGTAATGTTTTTGCTAAATGATATTTTACATAAACCTTCTTTTTCATGTCATCTGAATCAGCACTTGACATTAACATATCTAATTGCTTATTGTTATACATAATGTGAACCTCATTGACGTTGAACTCTTCGTAATCCGATACATCGTATTTTTGTTCTTGTAATAGTTTCAATAGTGTATGTCTAGATTTGTAAATCGTTGTTATCGTTCCACTAGATTGTGCCATCTTTCTGTGTAGTATAATACAAATTTATATTTTTATTTTGTTTCAATTTTTATTAATATTCAAAATGTTAATAAAAATAAATAAAATTAATTGTTATATGTTGCAGGTAATATTAATTGAAACTTATTGATTTTTTTTCACCAGAGTTAGATGTTTCAGACGATTCAGATGATTCGTTGTTTTCTTTTTCATTTGAAATCTCTTTTTTTTCATTAATAATCAGCTCAATACCATCATCGCGTGGTTCTGGTCTAGTATCAATGCTAATGGTATTGTTATCTAATGATGAATCTGAGTAAGATTCTTGTGGCAGAGGTGGTGGTATACTACCATCTGAACTGGATGATGTACTATTGGGATTATATACCGGAGAATTTGGATTGTATACAGGAGAAATTGGTGCGTATACAGGCATACCAACAATTGTATTCACTGGGATTGCTCCTGTTAATAAAATAGGTGGTGTGTTTCCAGGAGGAGCATACGCAGACGAAGTGGGAGCATAAGCAGGTGACCCAGGAGCATAAGCAGGTGACCCAGGAGCATAAGCAGGTGAATCGGGAGCATAAGCCGGTGACCCAGGAGCATAAGCAGGTGAATCGGGAGCATAAGCCGGTGACCCAGGAGCATAAGCAGGTGACCCAGGAGCATAAGCAGGTGACCCAGGAGCATAAGCAGGTGAATCGGGAGCATAAGCAGGTGAATCCTGTATAGGTTTTCCCTTGTTTTCTCTCTTGATAATATCTAGACTAATTGACCAATTATTTGGAACTTGATTGTTATTGAGCTCTTCAATCATTACATTTGGTAATATTAATATACCATCGTTATATTCTAATGTAGCTGATTTCCAACCATTCGGAAAACGATTAGGTAATTCACCATCATGTTCTCCAACAAACCATACTTCCGTCGCCTCTCCATTTGTATCACGGATTAGAGATTTATATGCTTCACCTCTTTCTTCGTCATAACTATAATATGACCATCCATATTCTTCAGGTTGTAAATTAACTGAATCTTTTCCTTTTGGATACTCGAATGGTTCATTTGACGAAGAAGATACATTGGTCTCTATATCAGAATTATCTTTATATAGACTGTTAATATCGCGCTTTGTTCTGTCACTAACCTCGGCATTAAGACTAGCATTTATATACTCTTTTTGAGTGAAGTTAGGTTTTGAAAGTTCTTCTTTTTTCAGTTTAATAATATTGTTTGAATATCCCATATTAGTTACTTGATCTATATTGTCTTCTGTTATCAATCGCATTTGTATATTCATTGTCTGTAATTCCTGAATTAACAATTTAAACGCATATGGAATTCTCAAAATACTAAAATTGCGTCCATATTTTGTCACATTTTCAATATTTAAAGTGTGATCCAATGTCTCTTGAAATTTAATAGGTCCGTCTGCCATTGGACTTAAAAAAAGGTTCTGTGTATTGTTATAAATTGCGATTGTACCTGTATTATTACAAACGGCCATATAGTATTCATCTCCCCGGGTTAACATAGATTCTTGTAAAAATCCAGCAGCACCATGGGCTATTACACCATCGCGCTCCATTTCTCCAATTCTTAAACCACCATCATTTGCTCTTCCACCAACAGTTTGATGGGTCAATTGTTCAATTGGTCCTCTTGCACGATGATTTATCTTATCCTTGACCATGTGTTTTAATCGCATGTAATATGTCGGTCCTATAAATACATTGGCTTGTAATTGTTCACCGGTCATTCCGTTATATAACATTTGATTTCCAGTAGAATTGTAGCCATTTTGATTGAGAATCTTTCCAAATAATTCATGTTTCGACCCCTTATTGACGAATGCGGTACAATCACCATATCCACCTGCATTTACACAAGCCTTGCCCATTAGTGTTTCCACCAATTGTCCTATTGTCATTCTTGACGGAAGAGCATGTGGGTTGATAATAATATCAGGTCTAACGCCATCTTCAGTAAATGGCATATCCTTTTCAGGTATTACTAGACCAACCGTTCCTTTTTGTCCACAACGACTACAAAATTTATCACCTATAGCAGGAATGCGCTCTTCTCTAATTCGAACTTTGGCGAGTCTAAACCCTTCTTCGTCTTCAGTCATGAATGTTTTATCAACAAATCCTAATTGTCCCTTCTTGGGATAGACAGACGCATCAATACCCATTTCAGGTTCTTCCAAATTGGTTTGAATTTTACCAATAACTACCTTTTTATCATCCATTTCTGTATTTTCTTTCGCCATGCCATATTTATCCAATGCACTATAATCATAACCGTGTTTTAATCCTTTCAAATTGGCATCCTCGATATTTTGAAAATGTGAGTCAATCGTATTTTCTCCGATCTTAGAACTCTCTTCTCTGGATTCATACATGTTATAATAAGTGGTTCTGAACATACCTCGATTAACTGAACCTTCATTGAATAAAATGGAATCTTCTACATTATACCCTCCGTAGACCATAATAGCCACGATAACATTTTCACCATATGGGTGCTCCTCGTTGTTAATATATTGTAAATATCTACTTTTGATAAGGGGAGTTTGTCCAGCATTTAACACTACACCCATTTTATCTATTCTAGTGAAAAAGTTAGAACTATATAGCGAAACGGCTTGCTTTGATTGGCCACATGAAAATAAATCTCTAGGTAATTGATTGTTTTCTGGAAATACAATCTGGTTACCCATTACACCTAATAGAAGCGATGGATGTATCTCTACATGAGTATAAGGTATATTATCAGGGAATTCGTATTCGGAAGATATTAACGCAGTCTCTTCTTCTGTAGTGTCTATATAATCAATAATGGCCTCTGTATTTTCTACTTTGTCAAAATCGTCGGTTTCGTATAATTCATTCAATTTGTAATATTTACATGTATTTACATCATAATTTGCGTCTTTTTTCTTGGAAAATCCGCTAATTAAATTGTTCCATGAGAAATTATTACCATTTATTTTTTCCATGATTTCTTTTTTGTTAAAACTTGGTTTTTTATTATCCACATAGAAAATGGGTCTACATAGTCTTCCCGAATCAGTAAATACGATAAGCTCATTTTTTTTAATATTCCAACTCACACTGTTATATATAGGAAGTAAACCATTGCGTTTGTATTTTTTAATCAATCGTAATATTTCCTGAGGATTTGTAATAACACCAATCCATGAACCATTAACAGTTACCTTTGTACTGCCAAATAAAAAGGATGAATTACATTCTTCCAACAATTTCATTTTACATACATTTCGCAAGAATTGCATCATTGGATAACCCGAACATCCACTTGTAATGTGGGTTGAAATTGCCATGTGTTTATGAAATCCGATGTTCCCACCATCTGGTGTATCTACAGGATCAATTAACCCCCATTGTGAACCATGTAATAGTCTAGGTTTCACAACTTTCGCACTTGAATCCATAGGTAAGTTTATCTTTCTTAAGTGAGAAATAAAACTATTGTATGATAATCTGTTCAAATCTTGAACTACACCTGGTCTTTTTGTGTGTGCTTCTGCACCCCAGTTTCCCTTGAATGCATTTTTAAACCCGGTTTCTACGACACGTTCATTAAACAATTGTTCATAATTGTTAGATATTAATTCTTTGAAACTATCGCCTTGATATATTGTTTTTGACTTATTTTTATTGTATTCTGTATCCATCTTTAGTTTAATATTATCATGCTGATGTTTAAAATATTCTTTAAATAGATTATACATTAACATTCCTGGTACTTCAACGCGCTTGAATTTAAAACTATCACGATCAGTGGGTGCTTCTAATTTGGTAAACACCATTAATAAATTATATACAATATAACCCAATGAGTATGCCTTTTGTTGAAAATTTAATTCACCGACATTAGGCATGAAATAATTAGACAAAATGTCCAACACATGATTTACAGTATGTCCTTTTGTAAAAGTTTTAATATATTCAAGCGCGGTCGCCTGAGTGAAAATTTTCCCAGCATCATGTATAGATGGTATAAATAAGTCAACCATTGAACTATTCTGCTCTAAATCAAGAAGACAGTATTCAATAATTTCTTTATCTGATACTATACCCAATGCGCGAAACAAAATAAATAGAGGAATTGGCTTTCTAACATTGGGAATATTAACCACAATTTGATTGTTTGAATAAACATTTGTTGGAGCAACAATTCTTACAGACAATGTTCTTTCGGGTTTTGACGAGTCTTCTGAAACAGTTCTTATGTCAGCACCATGACTATAAATATCATTGTAATTATCGCGAATATAAAGCATATTATCGGCAAATTTTTCCTGACTAATAATCACCTTTTCTTTACCATCAATAATAAAATAACCTCCATAGTCGTTTCTACATTCACCCATATTGTATCGCACTTCGCGATTAAGACCATCTAAAATACATAGATCTGATTGAAGCATAATTGGAAACCGTCCTAAAAATAGTTTGCTGTAGGTTTCTGTCGATTTTTTTACAGTTCCGTCTTCCTCGTCTAATATGTAAAAATCCACCTCTAAATCATAGTGGATAGTAATACCATATGTCATATTTCTCAATCTCGCTTCATTTGGGTACATATAATGTTCACGGTTATCATCATATATTACTGGCTTTCCGTAGTAGATTTGAGAACCATCGCGACCACCTAAATATAATTCGCATCTGTATTTAAATTCCTTTGACTTATCGTCTTGTTCTTTTTGAAGAATCACAGGATTTCTCTCTTTGAATATACTTTTGACTCCGGTTCTAAAGAAATCATTATATGAATCAATATGATGCTTCACCAATACTTGTGGATTATCATAAAAAAATTTTTCTATTATGTTCCATGTCGTATTATTGTACTTAATACTCATTATACTATATCTTAAGTATATTTTTTTATATGTAATCACTAACATAATTATTAAATTACGATAGTGATTCCGAAATTATTCGTTTTTGTTGTTTCTCTCTTATGTGTATATATATTCATGTGTATATTAATTTAACATGTATTGTACATCACCATGTGTAACTGTTTTGGAATTTTGCATAATCATGTAAAAACCTAGAATAATAAAATAAAACAACAATGGGAAAAATACTAAAAACCAAGAAATGCTTTTGTAACCATTCTTACATAATGAATCCAATACAATTGTCATAAATAAAATGTATAGACCCTTCATCAAATATACCATTAATAAGCTTTCTGTGGGGCATTCATAATTACCAACGCACAATGTATTTGTACCATGATTAGACAAATTCATACCAATCAACATGAGTAAAGAAAATACACTAATAAAAAAATAAATCACAGCAGGTGAACACATTTTTCGTATGTCGTTTAATCCTAACATTATGATATAGAAAGAGAAATTATATTTTTGCTACTGTCTCGTTGGCTTTAATATACATATCGCGAACATCAATCGATTTATTGTCAATTGTTTGACGGCTGTTACTGTTTACATATTGTCCTTGTGTTGGATATGGATTTTGACTATTAGGTTGTGATTCACCAGCATAATTATAATAAACGCCTTTTACACTTGACTCTAATCCTCTTCCTAAATTTACAATACTTTGAAATCCAAGACCACCTCTTTGTTTTTTACAACGCATACGCTTATTCTTTTTTTTGCCTCCAGACATAGATGTAGACATAGATGTAGAAGATGAATTGATCAATTGGTCATCTGATGTTGATACAGCAGGTTCAATACCACCAACAACGATTCCATTTGGACTTAAAGAAAAATGATTTGACATAGTGGCACCATTGGTATTCATACCTTGTGATGCTTGTACCCCAGGCCATGTACCAACATCACCACCATTCCACGAATATCCAACTGGACCATTTACAGACCCTCCTCTCATTCTAGAGTTGCGTTTATATTTACGGCTTGATTTACGGCTTGATTTGCGAGTAGATTTACAAGACATTTTTCGCCCTTGCTTCTTTTTAATTGATTGTCTTTTTGTATTCTTACGCATGTGTTTTTTTCCAGAAGAGTTGCGTTTCTTCATTGTTTTTTTCTTGTGTTGAACTTTCATTGATTTTCCCATAATATATTATATATATAGATTATTCTATATCGACATGAGTCAACAAATGACGCCTACAACACATTTTATTTAATCCCAATTTGTCTAAAACCTCGCCCTCTGGAGTTTTATCAACATAATCCTCGGTTAAATATACTACCTTGTCAATTTCCATTCCTCTAGCCATTTTCATTCGTCTGACTTCTTTTTGATAGTATTGATATTTATTAGCTATCACCTTTCCGCATGTAAAACACTTAACTGGAATAATCATATTGAATTATATATATATTATATACATTTATATAAATCAATTTTTTACGAAATAATTATTCGTCGATAGGACATTCTTTACCATAACAATTATTTTTAAAATAATAATAATCAACATCATGTGTCTTGCCAATTTCATCTCTTCTAAAAGTTGGTCCATGTTCATCCCCTGAATGACATTTCTCCTCGCCTTGCATTTTTGCATAAACGCAACAGGATGTTGCCAAACAGTTTTTCTTTGTTAATTCGCTACAACTTTCTTGTAATCTACTTCGCTCTCCTTTATGGCTTTCACAGAAGCCTTTGGACATTGCTACATCGCTGTCCGATTTTTTCGTGACATCAAAGCCTTCAATCAGAATTGTTTTTTCGTCTTCTTCTATAATTTGTTTTGTTGGAATGAAATCAAAATTAATCATAGCCATAAATGTCATTAACCCAATAATAACAATTGTTATTGAAATCATTTTTGGAAACATACTATTAAGTGAACCAGAACCATTATTAAAACTACCTAAATTCATTATATATATAGTAATTTTACATTATAATTTCTTGAATACATACACCCTTACCTGTTTTTACCTTTTTGTGCTGTTTACCTGATTTATGGATTTCTTGATGACAATGCTCACATAATGTTAATAAATTTGCCGGATGATTCTTATGAAAATGACTAATCATATGGTTTTTGTCCGCATTTTCCTGATGTTGTAAATGATGAACTTCTACACCCATGTTTGTTTTACACATTTCGCACATATCCATAATCTTTTTACTATTAAAATGAGATGACTTCTTGGAAAGTATACCCGAAGAGTTGTTATATTTTCGGCGTATGGCATAAGCATGTTCTAAAAAATCATCTGGTAAATGCAATGATTTACAAACTTCTAATCCATACATACTTTCACCTGGTCCATCTCGAAGTTTTCTATCGTAAATAAGCAAGTCTTTTTCTTGATTATATGAAACTGTTAAATGATTTATCAACATTTTATCCATTGCTTTTATTTCATCATAATGGACAATCTCATGTAAATGCGTCGCAAAAATGGCGCTTGTTTTTTTCTTATATAATGATTCTAGTCCAGATACAAATATACTGACTGCTGAATCGTGCTCAGTACCCGAACATAATTCATCACCTAGTATCAAACTATTTTCATTGCTCATTTTTAATATTACACGCAATTCTGACATTTCCACAGCAAAAGTAGAAAGACCCTTGAATAAATTGTCATTTCCTAGAATTCTTGTAAATATTCCAGTGTAAGGTACAAATTCAAAATGTTCACAAGGAACAAATAAACCAGCTTGGGCCATGATGATACTTACACCAACCGCCCGAATAATACTTGTTTTTCCTACCGCATTTGTACCATATAGTAACATTAAATCATTGTCCAATCCAATACTTATATCATTTGATACATATAGTTCATCTGTGTTTAACTGTTCTATCAGTGGGTGTCTTAATTCTTTTGCAATAATATAGGATTTATTGCCCGGTTTGATGGATGGCTTACAATAATTATATTTTTCAGCAATATAGCACATATTTTGTAATAAATCAACTTTTGAGGTAAAAAGGACCAGATTATAAAATTCCTTTGAATATTCCTGTAACCCTTGTATAAATTTGTTATATACAAATAGTATAAGATCCTTCATTTTCTGTTTTGACTTGGTTATATTACTACATAAATTACTAATAACTTCGTTTAATATATTTACATTAGCACCGGTTGCGGTGGATGTATGTACATCAGGTATAAAATCAAATATATTGTCATTCCCGTCTCTATCGGTATATTTTAATTGAGTCTGATATTTTCCATTTTGTATTTGTTGTTTTAATATAGTGCCTCGTCTACTCGTACATTGAACCATAATTCCATATTTGTCAGTTTCATGGATTTTGACGAAATCGTGTCTTTTTGTTTTCTCTCCTTTTGCAATCACTGAGTCAAGGTATTCACGGACACACTCTAATTTACACTTACTATTTTCATATAAATTAACGACTTCGTCGAGCTCGTTATTTACACCTGGTTTAATAAAATTGGTCTCTATATCAAGTGTGTTTATTTCCCTACATTCTTCGATTACAAATGTTTTATCAAATATCTCTCTGAATTTATCACATATTAATGATATATTCAGAGAGATATCTGGTTTAAAATGAGTTTGTAAACATTCGTCATTATCGACAGAAGTAAATAAATTCTGAATCGTAGAGAGATTTTCATAAAAAGAAAATAAATGAAACGGCGTAATCTTTTTCATATATATTTGACGATTTAATTTCTCTATATCCTTGATATTTTTCAGTTGTATACGCCATGATTTCCATTGTTCAGTCTTTAATAAATATTCCGTTATATCGTAATTTCTCTCTAGATTGACTATATTTGTCGTAGGATTCAATATGGTGTTTTTAAAACTACGCATACCTATTGATGTGATACAGTTGTTCAAAAAACCACTAACCGAAGAAAGTTTTCCTTTGTAATTATGGTCGTCGATTATATTCAGTTGTTGTAGACTATGGTTGGCTAATAATAGACGTTCCGTATTGTTTTCTATGATCGGTTCGTGTATTTTATTTATTAAGCTTGGATTGTGTTCAAAGACAAAATGTAATAAATAAACATAACTTTGAATTCCATATACAAACTCCAAACTACTTTTATAGAGAGATTCACTTACATTATTTGAAAAATATTTGTTCAATATTTCATGTTGGTAGACCTGTTTTTCTGCGTTTTTAACACGACTATCGGCATATGTCAGTGTATGAATCTTTTTACTTTCGATTTTTGTATAATTTATAATATCGGTTATTTTACTATCTCTCATATTTGAAATAATAATCGTTTCACTTGGATTATATGTACTGATGAATCGTTCAACTTCGTCATATGTAGTAGGATTATGAATATTCTCAACGGTGATCTCATAGAATGTACTCTTTCCTGTAAAATTATCAATATTGGACATTCCAATTATTATATTTCCATTCTTATTCAATATACTCTGTTCATTATGATGGATCCACAAGCAAGATAAATTATTAGAGATTTCATCATTGTTAACCGAAAAAAAGGTGCCTGGAGAGAAAATACCCAACAAACTCCGAGTTGTATTTGACGAAGGGGCGTCTTGGCTATAAACTACTGCAGTGTATCCATTCTTTTGAATCTTATCGACATATTTCTCTAATATATAATCTCTAAATCCCAACATAAGAGTATCTTCTGTCTTTTTAGCAGACGCTAATTCAGTAAAGCGTTTAAATTCGATAACTTGCTGTTCTGTAATTTCTTTGGTTGTTTTATCCACTTTTGTATAAACCTCGTAAAATGCACCTACTTGGAATAATAATAATGTTTTCTCTCCGTATTTCTCTCTATATTCTTCTTTTAACTTGAAATATATATTTAACATCGCCATAGTCAATTAATAAACATGAACAATAGTGTTTATATTTATTCAATTAATTATATTGATACGCGTTGATACGCATTGACATTTATTATAATGATTTCCTCTCTTGTATTAATTCTTTAAATGTTGCATTTACTGATGGAAACAAATTAAGTTGTCCGCCACCAAATAAAAAGAGAAAATACATAGAATGATATACTACCAGAGAAACTAAAAATGTTATTAATAATGTGGTGCCTAATTTATGAAATATATTCAGTTTCTTTTCATTGTATATTCTTGCCCAGAAACCATAATACTCATTTTTCTCATCTTCTAATAATAATCGAAACTCAATTGCCATTGCGCAGATTATAGCCCCTACTAATGCATTCAATATAAATGCCTTTAAATACGATGTAGCCTTTAAATTTTTTACAAGAGGAAAAATGGCCATTATTTAATATAAGTAAATATTTAAATATTGAATGAACTAAGAGTGTTTTTGTTATTTATCTCAATAAATCCAGATATTCATAAATATAATATTGATTTGGGGTTTTTCGTCGATAAAAAAAACGACCTATTTCAACAGTCAAATTATCCTCTGTACGGGATTATTTTAAAATCGATTTTTGGATTTCGGAAAAAACGGGGATAAAAAAATGAATTTACCTTGACATGTAGGGAAGAGTTTTGGTCATTTTTGATTATGGTTGTTTTCATCATGTAGGTACTGCCTACATGTGTAGGGGATGATTTGGGACTGAAAAAAGTGCACTGTATACGATACATGTAGGTAATTTCACTTTTTACTTTTTTTCTATACTTCATTTGACTTTTCAAAAAAACACACAAGAATTCTTGCAGAGTTTTGAATATTCGAACATAGATGTGAAAAAAAAGTGAAAAAGTGATTTAGACCATAAAGGTAAGAAACTGAATTTAAGAAAATTCTATTTGTGATTGCAAAAAAAATGTTAATTTGCGCAGATATTTAGGCGTTTTTTTCTGTTTCATATATATGAAACAAAGTGAAACAATTTATACGCCAAAAAACGCCAATAAATTATTTTGTGAAAATTGTCACTTTATATGTAGTAAACCAAGTGAATGGAATAGACATATTATGACACGGAAGCACAAAAATGAAACAAATGAAACAAATGTATACGCCAAAAAACGCCAAGAAATATATGAATGTGAACTCTGTGAAAATACATTTAATAGTAGAACAACCTTCTGGAGACATAAAAAGAAGTGCTACATTGTTCAAGAGGAAGAACCCTCAATTATGGACAGCAATAATTTAGAAATAGATAAGGAATTATTGATAAAAATGCTTTTGAAGAATCAAGATGTAATAGAGGGAGTCATTTTGAAAAATCAAGATGTCATGGAAAAAATGATGGAAATTATGCCTCATGTTGGAAATACAACAAACAGTCATAATACTACCCATAATAATCAATTCAATATCAACATGTTTTTAAACGAACAATGTAAAAATGCGATGAATCTCACTGATTTTATTAATTCATTGCCTATCACCAATGAAACATATGACAATACTATTCAAAATGGACTCACTAAATCTATGACGAATTTATTAGTAAATGGACTAAGTCAATTAGATATATTAGATAGACCAATACATTGTACCGATCCTGCTAGAAAAACCATGTATATAAAAGAAAATGATTGCTGGGAAAAAGATAACGAACTACTACTTTTGTTACACGGTATTAAAAATCTTTCCCTAAAACAACGAACTTTAATTAATAAATGGCAAGAAGCGAATCATGGATGGAATACAGATGAGAATCTTCAATCTAAAATGACAACGCTAATATTTCATTCTATGACGAATGTGGAAGAAGACGAAAAAGAAACAAACAAAATAATTCGTGCTATCAGTAAAAATACCTATTTAACATCTGATATTAAAGATGAATATTCTAAATCTATGTAAAATAAAAAGGAATTCGTTTTATTTTACATTATTACGCTGTTAATTATTATACATTTACTTAGTAGCGGTTTCTAAAAACCGTTGTAGAGTGGCATTCGTACCAATATTTGTTATATCACCTGCTAAAATTGATTGTTCGTACATGGTTCGCAATACATCTGGTGGGGCAGTAGAACCAATGCGAAGTAAATTCCTGTCATATAGATGTTTTTTAATCTCAGACATATTCTTTTGCTTTAATATACCATGTTCTCGTTTCACTTTGCGTCTGGTTGCGTTGTTTTTTATTAAAACAGATACGGTATTTCCTCGTTTACCTAATTTAAATGTGGATACCTTAGTCCGTCTAGTTTTTTGTCGTATTTTGGCATTATGTCTCCCTTTATGACGATTTTTTATATTTAGAGATGGATTTGGAATATTATTACTAATATTGTGTTTGACATGTGGTCGTTTTAAAGTTTTATGATGATATTGTCTATATGTTGGTTTTGAACCTCCTTTTAAACATCCATTTGGTGGTTCCTCGTTCATTATCGGTGTTTGTATAGGTTGTGATGGTGTTTGTATAGGTTGTGGTGGTGATTGTATATGTTGTGGTGGTGATTGTATATGTTGTGGTGGTGATTGTATAGGTTGTGGTGGTGATTGTATAGGTTGTGGTTGTGATTGTATATGGGTTGGTGATTGCATACCTCCAATGAAACTACCTCGATTGTTAAAAGGAACATCTGTCCCAAATGACGGTGGGAGATCAATAGATATTATTGGTGGATATGAATTTGCACCCGGGTATAATTTATCGTGAATATTATTAGAATCACCACCTCCATTTCCGTTATACATATTAGGTTTCTTCACAGTTTTATTCTTTCGTGGAACCATTTTCTTTTTTTCTTTGTTCTGTTTCATTTTCTCCCCCCTTTTTTCTAAATATTCCATGGAATCGAGTAATGCGCCTTTAAACTGATTCTCTTCATTCGACGGAGGCTTGGTTTTGATTTTTTCATTTTGTTGAAATTGTTTTATTTTACCGAGCAGTGTTTTTCTTAAACTATTTGGTTCAATGGCAACTCTTGGTTTTTCCTTTTTTTTCTTTACAGATGTCCTTTTTGTTTTATTCATTGATAGGAATGACTTGGATAATTGAATTGTTTTCTTAGTCGATGTATTTGTATCGTCTACCATATTATATTTTACTACATAAAATATTGTAACCAATCTAACAATATAATGTATTGTAAATTTGTGATAATCGTTCCTTTTCATTCCGCTTCTTTTCAGATTCATTCATTTTTTTATAGACATTCAACCCATTTTCCATATCATCATTTGATATTTTCGTTTTTTCAGATTGTTCCAAACAAAATACTCGTTTACTGTGGACTATTTTTACCTTTGAAAATAGTGTCTCCATATCACGACCATAATAACTAAATAAATTCTTATTTTTATCAAACCAATCATCCGACAATGGTTCTATTAAACTCCAATTATTATCATGAACCATTTTTTCAAATATAAGACGCATCTCGTGTCCGTTATATTCATCTATTTGAAATTTCCATGTAAATCTTGATTCTAGACCAGGGTTGTAACTAAAAAAACACTCGTGTAACTCTTTTTCATATCCAGCAATTATACACATCAAGTCTTTTTTATGGTCACTTAATGCCTCACATATAATGTCAATACTTTCTTTAGAAAAAGAATCTGTTTTCTCTTTGTTGCCTAATGCATAAGCTTCGTCAATGAATAATACTCCACCAATACATTCTTTAATAACCTCCTTTGTTTTTAACGCAGTCTGTCCAAGATACCCGGCCACTAAATCATCACGGGTAACCTTTTTAAATATATTATTCGTTAATATGCCAAGATTACTAAATATTTTACCCATAACCTTAGCTACTTCTGTCTTCCCGGTACCAGGAGGTCCATAAATAACTGTATGCATATAATCAGAATTATTTGGCGAAATTTTATGTAAATCTTGGATAAAATATAACAATTGGTCTACAATATTTTCTTTGATGGATTTCATACCAATCATTGAGTGTAATTCAATAAGAGATGGTTTGATATTATGAAGTGATTTCATATTAATATTATATTCAATATTGTCTGCTAATGGGTAAGTATCACACAACTGAATCAAATCGTCCAAATTATCTATTTTTACATTAATGCGAACAAATTCTTTGATTATTTTTTTTTCTCGTTTATCATGTTGTTTTTCTATATTGCAATACGAGACATCATGATTTACATTTGGCGTATTATCGAGCATTCCTGAAAAAAACGGTGAATTATATCCATTATTGTAATTTATTTCTGAACTAGATAGTATATCAAACAATACATAATTATTTCTATATAATATGTTGTTTCCAAATGGGGTGTATTTTGTATACTGATTTGTATGATTATCCAACCCAATAATCAATGAATTCATTTTTTTCATTAATATACAAACAATACAATGGTTTATATCATTTCCTAAGCAATATATTAACTATCGTGTAAAAATAGTTTAAAAATAGAAGTCAAAAATGACAGGCTATACTCGGTAATATATTTGTTTTTAATAAACAATTTAAAAATAAATTGATGTGTTAATTAATTTATATAATGATACAACCACCAGTAAGCAATATGGCTAATTTTGAAAATGACAGACCAGACATCGTTCCTGATAATTATTTGGAGACGCCATGGGCTATTATTGAATCCTATTTCAAGGATCAGTATCTATCCCAGTTAGTTCGCCATCAACTAGAATCTTATAATAATTTTGTAACATATCAAATCCAGAAAACAATTGATATGTTTAACCCAGTTCAAATATGTAGTGAACACGACTATGATAAAAATAGCGGTAAACATAGCTTGGAAATATTCGTTACTTTTGAGAATTTCCACATATATCGACCTCAAATTCATGAAAATAATGGAGCATCAAAGTTAATGTTTCCACAAGAAGCAAGATTGAGAAATTTCACATATGCTTCTATGATGACAATCGATCTAAACATAAAATATATTGTTCGAAATGGACCTAACCTAGAAAACAGTCAAACATTTTACAAAAATTTACCAAAAATTCATATTGGTAAACTACCTATTATGTTAAAATCATCTGTATGTTTACTTAGCCAATACCAACATATTAATGAAAATGTTAATGGGGAGTGTAAATTCGACGCTGGTGGCTATTTTATAATCAATGGAAGTGAAAAGACGGTTCTGGGTCAAGAGCGTGCAGCAGAGAATCGTGTGTATTGTTTCAATGTCAGTAAAAATAATAACAAATGGAGCTGGATGTCTGAAATTAAATCTGTACCCGATTTCAAGTGTATCAGTCCTAAGCAGATTAATATGATGATTACAAGTAAAACTACAGGATATGGGTCGTCTATTTATATTCAAATTCCGAGACTAAAGCAACCAGTCCCATTGTTTATAGTATTCCGTGCAATGGGTATTATTTCGGATATGGATATTTGTGAAAAAATTATTTTGAACATGGACGAAAAGAAATACAAAAAAATGAAATATGGGCTTCAGGGCAGTATTGTTGAAGCCAGTACAATTATGACAAAAGAAGATGCAATTCAATATCTAACTGGGTTTGCTATGTATACCCCTATTAACATGGATAAAGAATCTGGTATTAAGAAAAAGAAAGAGTTTACTATTGATATATTAAAAAATGATTTATTTCCTCACTGTCATGATAATGTCCAAAAGGTATATTTCCTTGGATACATGACGAATAAATTATTGAGATGTAGTTTTGAATGGATCCAACCAGATGATCGTGATTCGTATTTAAATAAACGTATTGATTTGACCGGAATCTTACTGAATAATCTTTTCAGGAATTACTTCAATAAATTAGTCAAGGATATGCAAAAGCAAGTAATTCGTGAAATCAACAATGGTTCATGGCGGTCTACTGAAGATTATTTGAATATTATCAATGCAACCAATATTTATAAGATTATCAAATCTACAACTATTGAAAATGGTCTGAAGCGCGCATTATCGACTGGTGATTTCGGTATTAAAAATGCGAATAGTAATAAGGTAGGTGTGGCTCAAGTGTTAAACAGACTTACCTATATTTCAGGACTAAGTCATTTGCGTCGTATTAATACACCCATTGATAAGAGTGGTAAATTAATTCCACCCCGTAAACTACACAATAGTTCGTGGGGATTCTTATGTCCAGCAGAGACACCAGAGGGTGCTAGTGTAGGTGTAGTAAAAAACCTAAGCTATATGTCTCATATTACGATCCCTAGTAATAGTGGACCAATTCATGAATATATATTACCACATATCATTCCATTATCCGAATTATCTGCTAGAGAATTAGATAAATATGTGAAAATCTTTGTCAATGGAGCATGGCTTGGTGTAAGTGAAGATCCAGTTAAATTGTACCGAGGTTTCCAAGAGAAAAAATATAGGGGTATTATTAATATTTATACTTCTATTATCTTTGATTTTAAGAATAAAGAAATTAGAATATGTAGTGATGCGGGAAGATTAATTCGACCAGTCCTCCGTGTGTCAAATAACAATACTATTCTAAAAAAAGATATTGTAACTCGAATTAAATCAGGAGAATTGGAATGGAACGATTTATTGTGTAATTTAAAAATTGACCAATCGGTGATTGAATATATCGATCCTGAAGAGCAAAGTCATAGTATGTTAGCAATGAAACCACAAGATTTATACAGTGAAAAACAGTTTATTCATAAGTATACTCATTGTGAAATTCATCCTAGTACTATATTTGGATTATTAGCGTCATGTATTCCATATCCGGATCATAATCAGAGTCCTAGAAATACATATCAATCTGCTATGGGTAAACAAGCAATGGGTATGTATGTCACCAACTATGATAGTAGGATGGACAAAACTGCATATGTTCTTAGTTATCCAGCAAGACCATTGGTAGACACACGATTGATGGGAATGGTTCACTTGGATAAAATTCCGGCTGGTTCTCCTGTAATTGTTGCTATCATGACACATGGTGGATATAACCAAGAGGATAGTTTATTATTTAATCAAGGTTCCATTGACCGTGGATTATTCCAGGCTACCATTTATCACACCGAAAAGGATGAAGATAAAAAGATTAATGGTGATGAAGAAATTCGATGTAAGCCAGATCCCGCTAAAACAAAGGGGATGAAATATGGTAATTACAATAAAATTACAAACGCTGGTATTATTCCAGAGAACACTTTATTAGAAAATAACGATGTCATTATTTCAAAGGTGGTTCCTATCAAAGAAAACAGAAATGACCATACCAAGATAATTAAATACGAAGATTTGAGCCGTACCTATAGAACAACTGAAGAATCATATGTTGATAAAAACTACATTGATAGAAATGGAGACGGTTATAGCTTTTGTAAAGTTCGTGTTAGAACCGTAAGAAAACCTGTCATCGGAGATAAGTTTAGTAGTCGTCATGGACAAAAGGGAACGATTGGTAATATCATCCCTGAATCGGATATGCCATTTACAGCATCTGGTGTGAAGCCTGATATAATCATTAATCCTCATGCGATTCCATCTAGAATGACCATTGGACAGCTAAAAGAAACCCTTTTAGGAAAAGTACTGGTAGAATTGGGTTTATTTGGAGATGGAACATCATTTGGTGATTTGTCTATTGATCTGATTCGTAAAGAGTTACTCAAGGTTGGGTATGAAAGTAACGGCAATGAACTAATGTATAATGGTTTAACTGGTGAACAAATCGAGACCAGTATCTTTATTGGTCCTGTGTTTTACCAAAGATTAAAGCACATGGTTAATGATAAACAACATAGTCGTTCTATTGGACCGATGGTGAATCTTACTAGACAGCCAGCTGAAGGAAGAAGTCGTGATGGTGGTCTACGATTTGGAGAAATGGAGCGTGATTGTATGTGTTCACACGGAGCATCGAGGTTTACTCGAGGGCGACTATATGACGCATCTGATAAATATAAGGTACATGTTTGTAAGAGATGTGGCCTAATTGCAGCATATAATAATGATATGAAGATACATATTTGTAAAACATGTGATAATCGTGTCGATTTTAGCTATGTAGAAATTCCATATGCTTGTAAACTATTATTTCAAGAATTACAAACGATGAATATTGCTCCAAGAATAATGACATAACAAAAGATGACATAACAAAAGATAACACAATAAAAATAATTAATAAAAATAATTAATAAAAATAATTAATAAAAATAAATACATTACTACGAATAAATACATTACTACGAATAAATACATTACTACGAATAAATACATTACTACGAATAAATACATTACTATACTCAATTTAGCGATACTAATGAAAATTATAAATTTTTATATGCGAGATATATATATAATGCCTGGTTGTGGAAATCAAAATATGAATTTAGAATATGTAAAAGCCGGAAGGCCTGGTGTCTCTCTAAGATTAATCGGTGGTGGTGGTGGAAGTCACGGTAGTTCAGGTATGGATGGTGGAGCTACACGCGAACATACCAGATTTACTTTAAGGAACGCGTGGAATGGTTCTGCCGCAAAAGGCACGGTTAATGGAATTAAAGTTTCTGCCACTCCATTTCGTGCAGTCAATAATGCAGGCGATTTATTAAATCGTCAAAATTATACATCTGGTGGGTCAAACCAAGTCAAGACAGGTAGAATTAGAATTGCAGCTAATCAATCAGCAAACATTTTAGGAGGAAATATTTTTGCTAGACCCGATGGAACAGGTGTTCCTAGTGCAAATACAAATGTGAAATTTGTTTACGATGGTTCTGATTACACCAAGTTTAAAAAACAACAAGCAGTGAATAGAAATTACAACGATTCAAGTTATGGTGGGGCAAACAATGCTTCCCAAGTAGCCATATCTCGCGTTCGTCATTAAAGTTTACACACCGAAGTGTGTACTATATTTACTTTTTCATTATTCTAACAAAAATATAACAATATAGCATTAATGATGAAAAAGTAAATTTTATATATAATCTTTATTATATATAAAATGATGTATACTTATCGATTTACAGGTCCAGCAGATCAAGGAATATTATTAAAAAACCGTGGCAATAATGCTAGATTAGATAGCAAAATGGCCATGCCTCAAAAGTTTTATCCTAGTGCCGGCGATTCCATGTTTTCTGGTGCTCGAAAAATATATAGAACAGATGCCATGAGTAAACATAATTTGAATAAACATGATTATAATAGCGGGAAAATTCCTGCGTCTGGTATCCCAATTAAGCATACTGATGCATCACAACATCTTTATATGAAAAAGGCTCAGGCTATTGGTAAATCGTCGCAATTTAATATTTCAAAAGAAAATCCATTATCGTTTAGAGCACAAGATACAACAAGCAGAAATAGTGCTTTAAGACGTGCTCGAAGTGGTGGATGTACAGCACCAAAAAAGAAGGGAGCTCTCGAAAATACATTTAAATGCGGCGGTGGGTCTTCATTGACCGGTACAGGTAATCGCCAATATATAGTTCCCAATATATTATATAATATATCTCAAGTTGCATTACATGCCAGCCCGACTGATGCATGGATAGTATATATGGGAAAAGTATATGATATTACTACTAGCGTATGGGACATGAGTCATATTGAACCACAATATTGGGGAACTGATATAACTAGTGCAATTACAAGTAGTCATTCACCTGGCCCTACACCAAATACCCCGACTAGTCAAAGTTCGATTGAAGTTATGTTAGAACCTTATATGATTGGCTATATTGTTTAGATCAACAAATTATAAAATATTTAATGACTATGACAAAAATATTTTATCACGAAATAATATAAATGAACAAGTACATTGTTGAGTTTTTAGGAACTCTTTTCTTTCTTTATGTTATTCTTGCAACTGGTAATGCGTTAGCTATCGGTGCTGCATTGGCTCTTGCTATTTTAGTCGGTGGAAACATTTCAGGTGGTAATTTTAACCCTGCTGTGTCTGTCATGATGGTTGCCGCAGGTAAATTGCCTAAGAATGATTTACTCCCTTATGTCCTCGCCCAAGTTGCAGGTGGTTTAGCCGCTTTGGAACTTTACAAGCGCGTTAAACTTTAAACTCATATATTTTGTAAATAATCTCTTATAATATAATATTTTCTATGAATATTATATAATGAATACGCCTACCAAAACACCTCAAATGACTGCTCCTGGTGCTCCCATGAAGCGCGTCGCTCCCAGAACTCCTATGAGTGCTAATGCCCCCACTGCTCCTGGTGCTCCCATGAAGAAAACACTTACACAATCTGCAACTGATGCCGCAAGTGGTGCATACAAGAGTGTTACTGCCAACTTATTTGGTTCTCACCAAGACGGTGGTAAAAAGCGTAAGTCTATGAAGAAGTCTATGAAGAAGTCTATGAAGAAGTCTATGAAGAAGTCTATGAAGAAGTCTATGAAGAAGTCTATGAAGAAGTCTATGAAGAAGTCTAGAAAGAGTAAAAAGGGTATGTCTTCCAAGACAAGAAAGGGCAAAGGAAAATCTTACTCCAAACGTCGTTAAGCAATTACCCCATCTTACCGTAAATAACTAATAATATTAACCATTATATAATTTTATCATTTCAAACAAGTGTAAAATTATATGTCAGTATTTAGAATGATTTGTCGATGTATGTTATGTTATATATTATTTTCTATCTTTGATACGTTTCATCATACTTAACAGTATATAGATACCAAGTATACCAATTGACGCATAAAATAATTGTACGAGTATATCTCTAGGTGTCTTTCTTTTATTGTCGTATGTGTTCATATTTAAATTTGTAAATGACTCTCTACAAACCTTACCTGTAACTGGATTTTTATTTGAAGTAAAATTACAAGGGTTTATATTTCCTATATCAGTAGTTGTAACAAATTGTGTCTCTGTCCCTCTTTCATTGTTAACATTCACTGTTTCTAACGAGACCTCTTGACATTCTGGTTGACTACCCGATACAAAGGCTTGAAAAATCAGCATAGGATTTAACGCATTCAAATTTCCAAGCGTTCCAGGAATGAGACCCTCCAATGATGTAAAATTTTCCCCCGCAGCAGAACTAATAAAAGGAATGTTACCATCAGGGATATTGTCAACATACATGTATCTATCTACTATTTTACTAGACACTTTGTCTTTACATGTTGCTGCAGTTTTTAAGAAGAATTTGTCTCCTAATCCTCCATTCACTTTGGTTCCCGTTCCTGATCCAGATGCTAACACATCAATATAATTCATAAGTCCAGATACATTATCCGCAATTTCAGGGATCCCACCTTTGCTAGTCATCCCCATTTCCCCTGGTGATTTAATTTGTTTCCAATATTGATAATCTGGTCCAAGTAAACGCTCTTCGAGACCTTCCGCATCTGATAATACTTCATTAAAAAAATTAGACATAATGTTATATATACTTGATATAAAATTATTCTATTTCATTTTCATTTTCATTTTCATTTTTATCCACATCACACTATCTTTTTCTGATTACATATTGAAAGTTTTTGGATTTTTATCTACATATGCTTGGTTTTTTTGACTAGCCTTATTATCTGTAGGACTCATCGATTTAAGTAAACTATCAATAACATCACTATTTTTTTTAATATTATCTTGGTTGCTAGATACTTTGGTACCAAACATGGAAATATCATCTAATTTACTTTTTAAAACTTCAATATTAGCTGCATTTTTCTTCGCTAAAATTAATGGGTCATCACCATAAGATTGATATTCTTGGCTACCAGTAGCTCCTTCGATAATAGTCGGTTTAGTAAAAACACTTACGAATGAATTAAAAATAAGTATACAAAAGAAGAGAATAACGAATTTACAAATCATCTATATATTATCTATATATTATTGGCAAATCTATTATAACAAACAGACATAGAGAAAACACAAAAAAGAAGTAAAAAAATTGTCGTTTTTCTTTCTTCTATTACTATATACCGAGAATGTCTAAACCTATTAATTTTAGTAGTTCGAATACTTTAACATCTACACGACAACCATGGGTTCCAAATAAAAATAAGATACCAAGTAAAGCATCATCTAATGCAGTAGTTGGTGGAATGAGTAGACCAAATGTGAATTTAGGTCATAATCCTAATGTCTCTGCTGAAGTAATGAATGCAAATGCGCATGCTTTTTCTGGGCCTGACCGAAGACCTCGTCCTATGAAACATTGGCGTCGACAGTTAAATGTTAATGGAAATAGTGGTAGAAGTGCTACATCGATTAGTGTTGTTAATCGTCCAGGAGGAAGTGTATTTAGGGGATACAATCCAGTAAATGATTGTGCTTGCGACGCAAGTGGTAATAATCAATTTATTACTTTTGACGACAAGTTTTTACAATCTCCTTATAAGAGTATAAAACCACCAACAACAATACCTCTTGCTAACGGAACAACTAATAATAAAATACAAAATAATGGTTCGGTGGTAGTCGGTGGGGCTCTTGGTTACGAAATCCAAACAGGAATATATAATACCAAAACGATTTGTTCTACAAAACCCAATAATATTATCAGATCAGCAGTCACATTATTAAGTAAATCTTATTATAGTGATTCAAAAGCCTATTTAAAATCCCGTTGTAAATTATACAGTCAAAAACAGTCTATTCAAGAAATACCTGGAAATGACTATGGTACTGTTAAAAATCCTGCTTATCCTAGCGACAGTCCAAAGGGATCTCAAGTATTTAATACCACTAATTGTGCATGGCCTTATGAGAACGGACACAGAAATTTATGTACTAAAACAATTTACAAGCCAAATAACGAGCAATTCGCTAAACAAGGTGCCGTTGATAATGGAACACGATTAGCAAAACTTAAATATGATACAATAACAAAAAATGGTAATTCGTTTAGATCAGCATTTGGTGCACAAAGTGCAAATGCCGGTAAATACCATGGTGGTTATAATGGTACATCACCATATTTCTTAAAGAGTAAATTACAAAAGCCAATCACTTTTCGAAGAAATGGTCAGAAAACAGTGTGTTTCCAAGCCGGAAAAAATTGCGGACCCAGTCAATCATTGGGTGCTTTTTGGGGAGCGATTAATTAAATATACCGACAAACACCCATTTTTTGTAATGTAAATTTAAATATCAATAAAAATTTTTATTGATATTTATTCATTGACTGTTTATATGTTTATTTCATTTTTCCTTCAGGTGAGTATAATTAATTCGTATTTTATTAGTTATTTTTTTTTGTTTCTAGATCATCTTCATCTAATGATTCATTTATTAGATCGCTATTAACACTGGATTGTCTAGAATGACTATTATTAGTATCACTGTCACTCGATGTCTCCATAGCGATAGCATTTGTTAAATCGACAATATCTCTATTTAATATACGAATTTGCAACACTTCTTCTGTAATGTCTTCTATATCACTGTCACTTGAGGTTGATTCACGAACGACATTTTCGTTTGTATTTATACTGTTATCTATGGTAGAATCATTTGATGGAATGCTTTGAGAATCACTATATTCAACCTCATCGTCGTCTTCCCAATTATCATGTTCGCTTATTTGTTCATTCATTGATTCTTCGCTACTATTGCTAGATAAATCGGACTCTTGTTTAATAATAATGTTGCTACGAAATAGCTTAGATAATGTAATATAGTTTGAGATTTGTTCTGAAATTGTACCAATATATACTTGAATAACCATTTTCAGATTTGGTAAGCTATTTTTATTATAATTATTATTAATCATTTCATTTATATACAAAGACATTGTCAGAACCCAAGTACAAAGAAGAAGTAACATTATACATGATATCACACATAATATACTCATTAATTCAAGTACATGACTGTATAATAATATTGTAATATTTTTACTAGCACGATAATATGGCGAAAATCTGTCTTCCGTATCAGTTTCCCTGTTATTATTCATTTCTGATTGATGGTTCATATAACGGCTATTTGTAGACTCCATAATGTATATAGTTGTATTTTGTATATTGATTTTATATGTATTCAATTTTTTTATAAATTTAAATAAAAAGTATATATTTACATATTTTCAAAATATTTTTTTAGTCCAGCACTAGTTCGTGGGCCATCATACTCTTTTGTTTCACCCGCATCATCCATAATTAATACGGTTGGGAAACCTTTAATGTTATATTTTTCAATATCATTTCCAGCTTGGTTCATTTCTACTTTTTTGAACTCAATATTACCTGTATAATTTTGAACGAACTTGTCCCATTCGGGGGTAAATGTTTTACAATGACCACAATTAGTCATATAATAATAGGTACAAGATGTAGGATTTCCAAAACTCTCCATGATAGAACTGTTTCTAAAGAAAATGTAATATATGACACCTACAAAATACAATACGACGATTGATTTTTTCAACACGCTTGCTTTTTTCCACATAGAAGTAACGAAATTCATTATATAACTAGATTAGATAAAAATAACACATATTTTAGTTTCATAACTCATAATAATAACACTTGATGATTACATACAATGATGATTACATACAATGATGATTACATATTACGCTCTACGAAACATTTAAAAAAATGTTATGATTCGCCAAAACCTTGTTATATGGTATGTTATATTTTTCACACCATTGAATACATTTTTGAATAAAATTCTTTTTAAGCGTCTCTATTTTATCATTTTTATTTTTACATGAAAATAAAGTAAGTGTTGAATTAATATTTTCTATTTGCTGTTGTCCAAAAATGGCATTATATTCCTCTATCTTGTTGCTATAATAATAGTCTAATTCAAAATTTAAAATAGATGAGATATGATTTATAATTTGTAACTTTGGATATTCGTGAATAATATGATTAATAATGCCTCTTTTATCTCCTTTGAAAAATTTACATATAATATATTTTTCTGAATTTGCGAGTCGGCTTGTATTTGGTTTGATAATAAATACTTGTTTGTAAAGGGTTGATAGTAAATATATAATATCACTGGTTGTTTTTGTAAAGATATCAAATATTTTCAATACAAAATGGCCATGTTTTTTTTGCATAGCAATCGCAAAACTTACTTGGGCGAATAATAGTTTAGTAGCAAGTGTTTCTTGTTGATTAAAATCGATCGAAAAATCAAACCCACCATCAGCTGTAATTATATCCATTTTATTATTATATTTAGAATGGCAATATTTTAAATTGTCAACTTCCAATAAATCACCTGTTCCAGTGATACCTGTTTCAATAACCACATTTTTATGATTATCTAGAAATGTAGATGATTTTTTCCATCCAGGAACATTTACATCATGATCTAGTAATGTCATCCCATGGTAATTATCGTGTTCATTATTACGCAAATGGACGAGTGCCTCAATAAAACCACCGGGACCTTCCGCTAAGTGGAAAGTGTTTATATTTTGTGTTTGATATTGAAGCAATAAGTCTAACTGATTTGCTATTTCTATCATTTTATAAAACGATCTAGACAGTGGTTTTAATTTACTAACAGAACATTTTGAGTTCGGAATAATAGTATGAATAAACTCATATGGATTTGTGTATTTTTTATAAAAATCCCAAGTGTCGTAATTTTCATCCAATTGTTGTTTAATCTTATTTAAATATTTGCTTAATGTTGGACTGGTGTATAATTCTGGCATTTCATCTGATTCTAAGGAAATCTTATTTATAGTAGTATGAACTTCAGGTAACAAAAAAAAACTCATAACGATAATAAATATAATAAAAATACATTTAGATTGTTTTTATTATATTGTGTTCGAATATATGATTCATTATTATCCGTTATTATTCTTTACTGTCCATTTGTAATTTTAGTTTGCGTTTTAATTTTTTAGGTGGATTTGGTTTATCTTCCTCTTCTTGTTTTGTTGACGCATTGATCGCATCTTTTTCTTGTAACTTTTCCATTTGTTCTTGTAGTTTGGAACTTCCAATCATTGTATTATATACAGCCCTCGTATCGACATTTCTTATTTTTTTATAAATAAAGTAATTATTGTAAAATGATATTTGTTTTTCTTTGGAACTCATTTTATAGGCTTGTCCATAATCATTTTTTTTCCTTGGGTTTTTATCGATTTCATTTTCCATTGCTCCATACAATTGTTGAAATGACCCTACGCTAGCAGGGATGCCTAACTCTTTGCATTCATCTCGTGTTAATGTGACAAATCCATAATTTTCCATTAATCGTTCTAGATAATCAAAATTAACTAAATATTCACTGAATGTTTTATTAATTGACTCCTGATAAACATCAATAGAATAACCCAATGATGTTTCGTCATTTTCAAACTCTGCGTGATCATATCCTTTTGTAATTTGCCATAATTTCTTATCGTCCTGTAAAATTGACATATTTTCTCCCTGAGACATGCCTTTTAATGCATCAAATATAACATTACCATTATAACAGCCACCAATAAAATATCCCTTTACTTTTGTACATTCACTAACATTCCTCAAGAAATTATTAACAGTTCTTTTATTTTCAAAGAAGTAATGAAGTGCAAACTGGCACGAACTAATGTTAAACCCGTCAGATGCCTTACCATATTGCTTGTATACACCTAGTCCTAATTTCTCCTTATCTTTTGAACCTTCTCCAAAGATTGCTTTTGTTGTTATTTTAGCCTTCTCGGTGTAAAGAGCCTCACCATCTCGAATATTACTTGAACTATTTCCATTTACAAATAAAGCACTGGGCATAACCTTGAATTTTTTATGATAATTTAAATATCTAGCACAAGCACCATCAAGTCGGTTTTCAATATTATCCTTGGCTACATCAATTCCAAATACGAAAGATAGTTTTGCAAATATCCATTTGGGGAAATCACCACCCTTTCCGACAGCATAATCAATTAGCGTATCTCCTCTCTTAGATACAGAATTAATCAACATTCGTTTCACAAATAAATTATGAAAATCACGCAATCCTTCAGTATTTGATGTTCCTGAAACCCGGTTATAATAAACATCATCATCTCCTAATTCGTCAGGAATATCTAGTCCAGTTCTGATCATTCCCTCTGTAATTGGGTTGTGAATGGAATGCCAATTATTATTGGCCACATGATAAGCATTGCCATATTGTTTAAATCCTCGCTTGTATTCTGCAGTTTTATCATAACGCACTCTTAGCGGAACCCATCTCCATTTCTTTTCACGAGTTAAATCGTATCTGAATTCTACAATCATTTCATCGTCGAATACCTCACCTTCTTCTGTAACGAGAGTCTTATCGCCCGTTAGATCAGTTTCTAACATGACATTACATACACTAGCATCAGCGTCGTATGGATTTGTAGGGTAGAATGGTAACGGTTTATAAGATTCTGTATTGTCTCTATCTTCATTTACTGACGGCAATTTATCGTTAATAACATCCGCACATGGATTAATATATCCATGTTTCTTCTCGTCAAATCCTACTCTTAGTATAAGTGTTTTATACTGAGACAACTGTTCATACGAATTCGCATTAGTACCACTCTGAAATACATTGCCTATGAAATCACTTGTACTAGATTGCTCTTTTTTTGTTGATACCAGAAAATCGATAGTATTATAGTTGGGTGGTTTCCATTTAAATGAATAATCCCAAGTGGCTTTAAACAATGGTCCAGATTCACCCTCGCGATCAGATCCAACCCCATAATTTGCAGGTGTAAATATTAAACCATCTATTTCATACTCGTATAGTCCTTGTTTTTCTTGAGCTAAAATAGCATCACAACATTGGAAAATAGATTGATCTGGATTGTCTGCTTTAAACTGTTTATTTGTAAACCGCATTGGTGATATACTATCATTGACAACAGACTTTGCATTGAGATTTTTCATTATGCTAATCAATACAGGAAGACGATATTTAGTTAATATAATAGCTACATCTTTATCGTCACTATATGGAGGAATGAATGCGTTTGAACGAACATCCTTTTTGTTGACAATATAAACATCGAATGCTGCATATAGGTTAATAAAGTCACCCTTTTTATTATGCAAAATATGCTCACCATCTAAAATGCTATGCATCAAATCCACATCTTTGGTTACCGCACCAGTGAATTGAACATTCATATTTGTATCGATTAAATAAATTTTACCATCCCCAGAAATATACATAAGTTTTCTCATACCATCTGCCTTTTCAGTTACGGTATAATTCATACGAATGTTTGGAATTGTAGAGTCGTCGTTAACTGGTGCAATATTTGCGTTTTGTAAAGTAGCAGATGATGGACCCATGAAGAGTCTTGGCACCATTCGCATTCTTTCATTATATTCTTTTCCATGAACTAGTTTCAAATAGTCGACTCCAATCTTTTTTATTTCTGAATAGGAAATTGGATAATTGGTATTTTGTAATCCAGATAATACATATTTGACAACCTTCTTTAAGGATTTCATTAATATCTGGTTATCATTAAATTCGGTTCCAGCACCAACTTTGTTATTTAAAATTTCCAATTCAATTTCATATTTTTCTGGACTATCTGTAATATTTGCAGCCTGAAAAGTATACTCGGACTTGGATTTATAGATAGTACGTCCCTTGTATGTAGCCTTTTCGTTTTCACTACTTTTAACAATACTCATATCAACTGTCAGTGGAAAATCTGGATGAGTAAATGATACTCGATTAATATACCGGAATGTTTTTTTACTATCTTCCCAGGTTGATTTAATGTTTTCAGCAAATGGACTATACGATTTGATGTTTTTTTCAGTTTGATAAGATACCCGCATATTATATTCATCCAAATTAATTGGATACATAGGAGTGTTATCAATGTATGCGTATTGTTTTTGTGTGAATTGTGGGTTTATATCACCACTAGTTAGTGAATTTGTAGCACAATATTTTTGTATATTATGAATGCCGTTTATCTCAACGCGAACATTCGACAATTTTGTTGTTCCTGTTTTTTTATCAATGTATTCGCTTTGTATTTTCAAGCTATACTCATTTGCTGTCTTCATATGAAACCCAACTGATTTAAGTTTTTGAATAACATTGTCAAAATCTATTTTTGAGATAGGGTTAATTCCACGTGTACCAAAACGAACTTCCAATTCAGGAGTTCCTCCTAGTCCAGTATTCGTCACATTATCTAAATATCTACCTATAATATTATCAAATTGCTGTTGGGAATTTAACTCGGACATGTATATATACTTGAACATATTATTTTATATTGGTTTCAATTTTTATTTTTAAAAATGCACCAATATAATCGCGTGTTTTGGACAAAAATCTAGTGTATATAAATGAACAGCGAATTAGCCATTATACTCTTTATAAATAGCTTAAAATAGCTTGGTACATCTGAGGACGAGTCATATTTACAAACTCTATATGTAATTTACTACATATACTTCTCAAGTCATTAATTTTATAACTTGATATTGCTTTTAATGGCTTATCTAAATTTTCTAGTTTCCAAAAATGATTGCGATAATATTCTAGTTGTTCCGTGGTTAGATTTTTTTTCAATCCATATACCTTGTCTCGTTTTTCAATTACAAATATGGGGTTATTTTCATCGGTAATAATTTCATAAAACTTTTTATTATCTATATAAAAAATATTAATATCAAATAGGTGACACATTGCTTTCACAGTTGTCATTGATATATTTGGACAATTTGCTAATTCATCCTCGACTGTGCTTCTACTAATTTTAATAGGTTTAAATATTTCTTTCTTACCACGAAGGGTTTCTATCCAATTATATTTAATTTCCTTTTCTTTTGTAAAAAAATTATGGACCATATCATATTCGTGTAAACCGCGAAATGCAATGAAAAAACACCAAAATAGACTGTCTCTTTGTTTTGGAAAAAAAATATTATCTGTTGTTTTTATAATATTTTTTGATGTGTTTTTTCTTCCAGCGCCTTGTTTTCTATCTATAGTTAATAAATTTGAATAAGATACTATGTTTTTTTGGGTTAACATGTGTGGTAATAGCTCATTAATGAAATCAGAATTATGCATTTAATGTATTGTTATTACTATTCAAGTTATTGTCTTTAATATCTTTGAAAAATGTATTAGTCAGTGATGATTTCTGTTGTTCGATATCATTCAACTGTAACTCTTGTTCGTTAACATATTTTAAATAATTTGTTAATTTAGTAACTACTTCGGTAGTAACATTCGTCAAATTAATAAAAACTCCATTTGTATTTTCATTTAAAATACATGTATCATCTTGCTTTAAAATTTTCAAGATTTCAATCTGATGAAACTGGCTTAGTGTCTCAATTCTTTCCTTTAACATATTCAAATTCATACTTGTTATTACATTATCAAGTATAATCCTTTTTAAATCTTTTCTGTAATAACTAGTTTTGGTTTCCTCTTCAATGTGGTGTTTTTCTTTATTTTCTCTTCTTTTGGTTCTACTAGTTCACCAATGATACTGACTTGTTGATCATTTAATTCATATCTCTGTCCAATTACACGAACCGTAATATCGTCATTTTCTTTAATGGTATTAAAATAGTTATTATTATAATGATGGTCTCTACTTACATAAGCAACAATTGGCGATACATCTTCGTTTAGTGTTGCTCTAATTCCGGCTTGGGTCATATTTTTTACATTACATTTAATGAGCATTCCCTCTACTGGACAACATACTAAACATTCAAATACTACTTCAAACATAACTGTGTTTTCAACTAAAATACCACTAGAATATGTTAATACTTTGGTAGAATCTGGTTTAATAAATCCTTCGATATCACATTTTCCCTCTATTTGTTTTTTTATTACGATTTCAAGAGTGTCCTTAATATTTCTGCCGACATTATTAAATGGAATATGTATTTTTCTTGTTAATAAATTCGTCATATAAACACCAACATCCTTCTTCCGTTGGGCACCCTTTTTATTTGTATTTTTTACTGTATTCTTAGCATTATTACCAGCGTTATTCATATTCATTACTACTACTATATATTAAGAATATAATCTTTAATTAATAATCAATTTTAATTAAAAATGGATTATTAATATAACATATTTTATGTTTTAACCACCTCAAACATTCTCATTAGACCCTTTCTCATGTAAAACCCGGGTATATATATAAAATTGATTGTATTTATAATTGTTTTATGATAAATAAATACTTATTGGAAATATGGGAAATATCTTAAATCGTAAAAAAAATCCCAATGAATTAAAAAGTTGTTTAATTTGTTGGGAAAAAATTAGCACTCGAGAACGGACCGAATGTGTTAGATGTAATATTGTATTACACAATTTATGTGAAAAAAAATATAGAGGTGAAAAAGGATATTGTGAATGTCCTCATTGTCGTAGAATTGGAACACTTGGTTGTTCTACATAATGGCCGTTTTGAACGAAAAAAAGATGTAATTCACAACCATTATATGTTATTTATAACCGATTCTTGTTGATTAAGAAACCATACCTTTTTATTTTTTTCGGTTTTATTATAAAATCTCAATAATAGTTCTTGTATTACGCAAAATTCTATCTTTTTTCTTTTCTTCGTATTCTCTGAGGTATATTTATTTTCATCAAGTATATGATTAATAATACCATATGTATCTGATTTACCAGATTGGTCACACCTAGCACCCTTTCCACGTTTATCTTCCATGTCTTTCACTTTGAAAATATTATATTCATTTTTGAAATTACCAACAAACCCAATGTATCGATTGTAAGAAGATAATGGTAATATTAATTTTTCGATTTCTTGTGATAAATCGCTATAATCTTCGGATTCACCCTTTATCCATTTTTTATCGCCTTTTACTAATAAATATCGCTTGTTTTCTTTTGAAAGAATAATACCACGAATTCCTTTACTTTGTAATATCATATCATCGTATATGTTTTTTACTTTTTTACCAAATTCAGTTAATTCATTTGTAAAATAGATATAATCTAATAATTCATTTACTTCCGTAAAGGTTAAACTGTCCAATATATGTTGCAAAATAAATAATTCGTAATCTTTAGTTGTTATATTAAAATTGTCTTTTAAATAGTTTGTGTGATGTAACATGGACGCATATACATACCAATTATCCTCTCCGCGTTCCAATGTAGTAATCGGTTTGCTTGCCAACTCTAGATTTTCCTTTATAATATTTAATTTGTTGTTAACAAATCCAACTGTTTCTTTTTCTGAAATATTTTTCTTTATTTTTAACGGTTCTTTTATTTCTTTTAAAGGATATATTATTGATTCATGTTTAAAATCTATTGGGTTGCGACGATCATATATACTAATGTTTTCATTGTTCAATTCAATCGGTTGAAATAAATAATAGTCTTCGATATTTCTCAAATGACCTAATCGGTCAAATTTATCTGTAATATATTCATTCTCATCTTCAATTAATATTGTTAATGCCGAGTTTATCTGAACCAATGGATAATTTTTAATAACATTAATTTCACTAATTAGGTTTTCTTTTTTGTAAAAAAAACGATTCTTAAACAATTCACGAATTCTTTGTATTATTTTTTCAGTATTCATCAATATAAACGATTCATCATATGTATCTAATTTTATATCTCCCTCTGTAATTGTTTTGAATGGTTTACATTTAAAATCACATGTTTCCATATAATCACATGATACAGTATTTGCTTTATCGCCTATTGGAAAATCTATTGTAATTTTATTAGATAACTGTTGTTTAACAACTGTGTTCATATTTTCCTCTGTAAATTTGGTTTGGTCAATATTTAATATACAGTCAATCGATGACTCTTTTAATAAGCGACTAACACGACCTATTTGAACCGCCTTTATTTCAGCCAATCGGTATATATATAAGTCTACTGCTTCTTCGTCAGAATCATTTAATAATGTTCCGTAAAGAAATATTTCAACATTTCTCTCTATAAATTTCAGTTGTTTATGACTACATGTTCTAACTGCACGCCCTATTATTTGTTCGATTAAGCTTAAATTATACCATGGTTCTAATATGTGGACTTGTCTTAGGTTTTTAAAATCTATACCTTCTGCTCCTGTCATAGAAATAATTACGACCTTAATTTTCTCTCCATTTTTATTATCTTCGTCAGTTAAGTTTTTTAAATCAAATACTTTGTCGGGTGAAAGTGCTTTATCACCAGTAATCATGGTATAAGTAGCCGGTCTAAATGCGTTAGGATTTTCCATTTGCTCCTTCGTTAAAAAGGTAGTAGCGTCTATTTTGCCGGTTGGCGGTGTTTTAAACAAACTTGGGGTTTTTGTTCCAAATCGACTAAACCCAACTGACTCCAGTGCTAGAGCCATTGGTACAGCACCGCCGTCAATAAATTGACTATATATTAAAACAATACCATCAGATGTAAGTACCGAATCAGTTATACTTTTTATCTTAGAACTATATTTACCAATATTATTCGGTGAAAATATTTCACCAAATTCACTATTTTTGTCTTTGTAGTCAAAATTTTTTCGCGTAGGTGGGTTACTTGTTTCAGTAAATTTCATAATTCTTTTTAAACCTTCACTACCAAGTAAAGCTTTAGAATTAAAATTAGATGTTGTCTCTGATCCGGTCAATTGTTTTATTGGATATATTATATTTAGTGCTTGTAGTGGTTTTTGAAGAATCGTATATCCAAACGAGTCCATATTTTCAAATCCAACCATACCTCCCTTTGTTTTTTCTATATTCGTCTTTATTTCAGATAATATATAATTATAACCTTTCTCCTGGTATGATCCACATGTATTTACAAACACATCTAAATGTTCAAGTGGTTGTATGATCGACTTGTTATTGATTTGTTTTCTAGGGTAAGTAAGTTCTTTAAAAGTATGATCTTTGGCAAAAAGGGACGGGAATATTCTATAAGGAAATGTATAAGGATTTTCACCACGAATAAACGATACATAACCAGTGGCCTTTCTTCTCAATAATTCTTCTCCTATATTATTACCATTTCCATCTATTAGAAAATTTCCATCTTTATCAAAAACATCTTCCAATTCTATAGTAGATCGCTTGTCATTTAAATTCATGACATTCAGTAACCATATAATCTCCTTATAACTATTATACATAGGCGTAGCAGAGAGAAATAGAAGTCGTAAATTATCAACATATTTCACTAATTTAAACAACTCGTTTGCTACTCTTTTATCTTGCTTCTCGTCACTGATTCGAATATTATGAACTTCGTCAATAATAACCAATCTGTTATTGAAATGTTGCTTTAATTTTTTTATCATAATCTCCTTTTTTAGCACCGGGTCATCCTCTTCTACTTGTGATTTTTTTTGAATATAATTTGCAAATTCAGTATACCCTACAAACAAGTAAGATGTTTTTATAATTCTGTGTATTTGTCGAATTACCTTGTCTTTTGATAATCCCTTCATATTCATTGGATTTATCTCCTTTAAATATTTGTTACCAGTACAGGCTTTTAGATTCCAGAGCCCATCTACTAATTTTAATTTGCGCTCATCAAATAATTGTAATTTAAAATTTTCTTGTACGTTTGGAGATGCCACTACAATTATTCGCTGATTAATACCCAGTTGATTTAAATAGGTACGCATTTCTTCTGCTACAGTTATTGCACTACATGTTTTACCAGTTCCCAATCCATGATACAAGAGCAGACTATTATATGGTGTTTGAAAACTCAAAAAATTCCGAACAAAGATTTGATGAGGAGACAATTCAAATTCTGCCTCGCATAATTTGGTAGCTTGTTCTTCGATGTCATACAGAGTACCGTCATATTTATTTTCATTAAATTCTTTTTTCTCAGCCAATTTAATATTAAAATCTGGATCATCTAATGACGGATACAAAGCAGTATAACTATTTTCATTTTGAGAAATAACACTAGCATTTAAATTCTCTTTCTTCATTAAAAATTTATTATAATCGTTATCATCTAAATCTATCTTTTTGAAATTGTCTTGATACACTTGTTCTATATTTTCTTCCGTTAAATCGGGTATTGTTTTTATGATTCGCAATTTCCGTGGTTTGCGTTGCGGTTTTTCCATAATATACTTATATTATACTTGTAAAAAAGTATAATATAAATAACCAATGTTGTTTTATTTTATTAATGTCAGTTACGATAATAAGTGTATCTAGATTTCGTCGTATCATTTATACGACTATTATCTCATCTTATACTTTTGTATAATTGTATTCACTTGTGTTAGTATATTTTTTTTCTCTAAATTATAAGGTCTTATCTTTTCCATACATTCTTCGTAGGACATCCATTTCATTTCACTTACTTCCGTCTCTTGAAATTGGTTTGTGTGAATTACATTTGGATTGATTGTACCGACAAAATATTTATGTTTGTATGATTTCATATTTGACCCAGTAAATATTTCTTCGTATGGAATAATATTTTGAAGAAGTGTAACATTGGAACGGAGATAACCGGTTTCTTCTTCAAACTCTCTTAATGCACAAACTAAATCTTTTTCTTGAAAATTCCTCCGCCCTTTTGGAAACCCCCATTCTGTCTCCTCCCATTTTACTTTACTTGCTTTAATTATCCTTTCTAAATTATATTCCGTTTTATTAATTTCAACACCACCTTTTAATGTGTCAAATTTATCCCTTGAAATTTTTTCTTCACCTCTATATTGAATTCCAACTTGATCACCCCATAGATAACTCCATAATTGGTCAAATGTAGATACACCAATTATATCCTTTTCTTGAACTGACATTTCGTTAAAAACATTTACTAAATAATCATAATTATGTAAAGGGTATTTACCTCTCATAAATTCAACAAATCCTAAACTATGTTTACGACGGATTACTAAATACTGTAAATTATTTGATTTTTTTCTAAATACAATAATACCAATACTTGTAATTGGGTGTTTACATGTATGAAACATATGACCATTCTTTCCACAATTGTTACAAAAATTGTTATATGATCTATTTTGCGTTGTTTGCGAATGACCAACATTGGGGGTACCCGAATTATTAATTTGTTGTGTACGCGTATTATCTTTATAAGAGGTGTTATATAATATATTATTCATTATCGTTATATGTTATATTGTCTATCTTTTTATATCGTTTCTATTTAATGACAGATAAATCACTTGATCCGAATGTATGGGGACCACATTTTTGGTTTTTTTTAATGACACTAGCGATATCTTATCCATTAAAGGCGAACGATGTAACAAAAAAAAAATATTACGATGTCATTAATAATTTTCCGTTATTTATTCCTCATCCAAAAATAGGAAATAACTTTAGTAAATTGCTAGATAAATATCCAGTATCACCTTATTTAGAAGGAAAAGATTCTTTTTTAAAATGGGTTCATTTTATTCATAATAAAGTCAATGTTGAAATTGGAAAGGACGAGATTACTTACACCGAAGCAGTCAATACTTACCACGAATTATATAAACCAAAAGAAATTATTATGCGTGAACAAATAAAGTATCGAAAAAAATTATTGTTTACCGTTATATTGATATTATTAACTATCTTAGGGTATTATTTGTATAAAAAATAATTCTCTCGACAATATAAGACGAATACATTTGTGATGACAAATAATGGTAAGCAAAATAATAACTATACAAAAAAGAATGGACGAGTAGTCAAGAAAAAGACAAGAAGTCGCTTGGGCGGCGAAGCTTTAGGTTCCGGAGGATTCGGGTGCGTATTTAAACCTGCTTTAAAATGCAAAGATAATAATTCTCGCACAGCTGGTATAAGCAAAATGTCGATTGAAAAATACAGCAAACAAGAGATGTATGAAATAACTCGAATCAAAGATAAGTTACATAAAATAAAGAACTACGAACGATACTTTTTACTTGATGTAGATAGATGTAGTCCTGACAAATTAACACCAGAAGATATGAAGCATTTTAATAAGAAATGTTTTTCATTAACAAAAGAAAAACTAAATGAAAATAATATTAATAAAAATCTACACAAGGTTTCCATATTGAATATGCCAAATGGAGGCATAGATTTAAAGGATTGGTTGTTAGATGATGGTAAAATAACACGTGAGAAGATATTTTTACTCAATGACCTTGTTATTCGTTTACTAGAAAAGGGTGTAAGACCAATGAATGAGGCAGGTGTTATACACAATGACTTAAAAGATAGAAACATATTGATTGATAAACATGCCAATACTCGAATAATAGATTGGGGTCTTTCTGGCATTGTCGTCAACAATAGTATACCAGTAGAAATTCGCAATAGACCTCTTCAGTTTAATACACCATTCTCTTCCATGATATTATCAGATGAATTTAAACTAAATTATGACATGTTCTTATCAAAAGTTAAAAATGGAGATATATTGTTTAACACTGTGAATGTTCGAAACTATGTAGTAAACGAATATTTGATTAAACTGACAAGATATTATGGATATTATGACGATAATGTCATGTTATTTAAAACCGTATTTAACCCAGCTATAAACGAAGAAATATTTTTGTCTGAAGTGAAGCGCGACAATTTAATCGAATATGGTTATTACTTGTACTATTTATCAAATTATATTACTGATATACTTATGAAATACACGAATGATAAATTAGATTTTGAAGTAGATAAATATTTTATGGAATGTTATTTATTTAATAGCGATGTATTTGGTCTAATAACTATCTATTATAATTATTTTGATTCTAATATTAAGTTAGTGGATTTTGATGATGAAATGAAACAGAATTATTTAAACCGCGTACGGTCTATGTTGGTTGAAAATATCTATTCTAATGGAGCTCATAAAATAAATATAACTAAATTAGTAAGGTCATTACATGAGTTAAATAAAATTGTGAACTATGATAATACATTATCTATCTCTAGTGGAAAACAAGCGCTTTATTCTAGATTCGCATCACCCGATATGTCATCATATAGTCGTTCTAGATTCTCTGACATCTTAACAAAAGATAATCTATTAATGAATAAGTCCAAGTCCAATACCAGAAGTAAATCCAGAAGTAAATCCAGAAGTAAATCCAGAAGTAAATCCAGAAGTAAATCCAGAAGTAAATCCAGGAGTAAATCCAGAAGTAAATCCAGAAGTAAATCCAGAAGTAAATCTAAGTAACTTCGCAATATGGAT
>Ga0209302_10000107_pt1 | contig 54217 bp, 44 predicted proteins | sample ArcOceMetagenome_2_FD_187445 | JGI IMG/M metagenome (GOLD analysis project Ga0209302, IMG submission 187445) | Marine eukaryotic phytoplankton communities from Arctic Ocean - Arctic Ocean ARC135M Metagenome (SPAdes) (version 2) | ecosystem: Environmental > Aquatic > Marine > Oceanic | place...
TGCTAAAGTAGGCGATTACCTGACTGAAGGCCAAGACGTTCGCGTTAAGGTAACAGAGATCGACAACCGTGGCCGCGTTAAGCTGTCTATCAAGGAAGCACAGATCGAAGAGGGCACAGTGCCTGAAGCGCCTGCTGCTGCCCCTGAAGCTGCTAGCGATAAGACTGAAGAAGCGGCTCCAGAAGCCTAATCTTCAAGATCTGATAAAAAATCCCCGCTTGCTTTTGCAGGTGGGGATTTTTTTTGCTCCAAATTTCTTTGACCAAGGTTAGATAATTAAAGAAGAGACGGGAACACATTAATGAGCCACTTATCACATTTGGCTTAGCTTTCTCGGATTTCTTTCGAAGAGATATATTCGGCGGTGCTTGACCCAATTTGGTTGTGAAACGGAATGTTTGAGTAATCTAAATCGAAGGAGGATTATCCCAGTTGGGGCAGGGATCTCCCAATAAAAACAGTTGAAGGCTCGAGATAATTGCCTACGTCAGTATGACAAAAGAAATCACCGTCATCTAAGCGAAAGCTTGGAACTCCGTTAGCGCAGACACATTCGTTCGAGATAACAAACTATAAAGACGCATACCAAGGAATTTCAGAATTAAGCAGAAGCTAAATTAAGTAACTCAGTAGCATGGGATAAAGTCTGCTCAGTCACAGTCGCGCCACCCAACATGCGAGCCAATTCCTCAACACGCTGTTGCTGACTAAGGGGGGTCATAAGAGACTCCGCGCTCTGTGTATCCACAACCTTACTAGCCCGATAATGATGGTGCGCATGGGCAGCCACTTGAGGCTGGTGAGTAACACTAATAACCTGACCACGATCGCCCAGAGTTTTAAGTAGCTGGCCAACTATGTCCGCGGTGCTGCCGCCAATACCAACATCGACTTCATCAAACACCAGCGTAGGAATCTTAGAATGTGCAGCGGCCACTACCTGAATAGCCAAGCTGACGCGAGAGAGCTCGCCGCCAGAGGCGATTTTAGCCAAAGGCTTATGGGGTTGGCCTGGGTTGGTGGCAATAACAAACTCCACCTCTTCAAAACCACTGGCTCGATACTCGCCCTCATCAAGAGGACTTAGCTGCACCAACAACTCAGCGCCTTCCATAGAAAGCTTCTGTAACTGCTCGTTAATCTCCGCTGCCATGGTTTGCGATGCCTGTTGGCGACTCGCGCTTAGCTTTTGGGCCGCAGACTCATAGGTCGTTGCTAGCTCTGCGAGTTGCTGCTGCAGTGCATCAATACTTTCGCCGCCGTCTTGTAGGCTTTGTAGTTCCTGCTCAAGTAGTGTCAGTGTTTCGGCAAGCTGGTCTGCATTGACTCGGTGTTTGCGGGCTAGCTGAAAAATAACCGCTAGCTGTTCTTCTACTTGCTGCAAGCGCTGGGGGTCGGCTTCAAAGCGATCGACATAGCTTTCAATTTCTCTGGTGGCTTCTTCAACCTGAATAAGGCCGCTTTGCAGTAGCTCTTCAGCATTACCAAGAGCCTCGGGCTTGTGCTTTAAGCCTACTAGTATGGAAAGGGCACGGTTTAGGCCGTGGCGCACATTAAAGCCTTCAGTTTGGTCGCAGATGGCCAGAACGCTTTGGCTCTCCTGCAGAATCTGATCGGCATTGGCTAATGTTTGCTGTTCTAGTTCCAGATTTTTGAGAACGCTGGGGGCTAGGTCGAGCTGTTGCAGTTCATTAACCTGAAAGCTTAATAAATCTTTGCGGGCAATAAGATCATCGGACCGCTCCATTAGGCTGCTGAGTTTTTTGTGGGCGCTATGCCATTCGCGATAGTTCGTGGCTACTTGTGTAGCCAGGTCCGTTGTATTGGCATAGTCGTCTAGTAATTTGCGGTGGGTCTCGCGGCGTAAAAGGGACTGGTGTTCGTGTTGGCTGTGAATATCGGTGAGCATTTCACCCAGCTGCTGGAGCTGCTGCATGGTGCAGCTTTGGCCATTAATATAGCCTCGGGAACGGCCTTCTATGGTGTAGAGGCGGCGCAATATGCATTGGTCATCAGCGTTAAAGTCATTGCTCTCAAGCCATTCGCTGGCTTCTTCTAGGCCTTTAATATCAAAGGTGGCCGTAATTTCAGCGCGATCTTTGCCATGGCGAATGGTGCCTGTATCGGCGCGATCACCTAGGGCCATGCCCAAGGCGTCGAGTACCAGAGATTTACCGGCACCAGTTTCCCCTGTAATGGCAGTTGTACCCCTGGAAAACTCGATTTCCAGGGTTTTTACCAGGGTGTAATTATTAATATTGATCGATAGCAGCACGGTTTTTTAGTCACCTAAATGTGTAACAGAAGTTATACAGAACAGATTGCTGTTACGCAATCGCTTGAAACTCGATAGTTTGTCCCCATATCTAGGGATAGAGTAAATATATCGATCCCTAGGATCAATCACGTGATTAAAAATAAGGAGTTGGCGTGTCGCAAGAAACCAACAATGACGAACAAAACGCAGCAAATGATGAGCCAGTTGTAGAGCAAACTACAGATCAGTCAACGGTAGATCCAACAAGAGCAGACGAATCAACGACAGGCTCCGAAACAGCAGAAGCCACCCTAGATGAGGTTAATGCCGAGATCGAAGCCGAGCTAATGGACGAGATGGACGCCGAGCAAAAGCCAGCACAGCCAGTATCCGAGCAGCTACTCGAGCAGGTCGCCAAAGCCAATGACCAGGTTTTGCGTGTGCAGGCCGAGATGCAAAATGTGCGGCGTCGTGCTGAGCGTGATGTCGAAAGCGCCCATAAATTTGCCCTCGATAAATTTGCTGCCGACCTGTTGCCTGTAGTCGACAACCTAGAGCGCGCTCTGGCGGCGATCGATAGTGAGGATGAAGGGCAAAAATCAGTGGCCGAAGGCATCGAGCTAACCCTAAAGACATTTATGGATGTATTGGTGCGCTTCAAAATCGAAGCCATAGACCCAGCAGGCCAGCCCTTTGATGCAGATCTGCACCAGGCGGTGAGCATGGTGCCCAACCCAGACTTAGAGGCAAACACCGTGATGGACGTATTCCAAAAGGGTTACACCCTCAATGGCCGATTGGTTAGACCGGCGATGGTCGTGGTCTCTCAGGGATAAAAACACTGAATTAGCGGATGCGACCCTTGAAATTTTTCAATTCGCACCCAGATATCAGATAAGCAAGTAAACATCTACAGACAAGCAATGGAGAACAAAGAAATGGGAAAGATTATCGGTATTGATTTGGGAACGACCAACTCCTGTGTTGCCGTACTCGAAGGCGATAAGCCCAAAGTCATTGAAAACTCAGAAGGCGCAAGAACTACGCCATCTGTTGTCGCCTTTACTGAAGAAGGTGAAATTTTAGTTGGGCAGTCAGCTAAGCGTCAGGCAGTTACTAACCCACACAACACAGTGTATGCGGTTAAGCGCTTGATCGGTCGACGCTTTGAAGATGACGTCGTGCAAAAAGACATCAAAATGGTGCCTTACAAAATCGTTAAAGCAGACAACGGTGATGCCTGGGTAGAAATTAAAGGCGATAGCAAAGCTGCGCCGCAGATTTCTGCTGAAGTACTCAAGAAAATGAAAAAGACCGCCGAAGACTATCTTGGCGAAGCAGTAACAGAAGCCGTGATTACAGTCCCAGCTTACTTTAACGACTCACAGCGCCAGGCAACTAAAGATGCCGGCCGTATTGCTGGTCTAGACGTTAAGCGTATTATCAATGAGCCAACGGCAGCAGCATTGGCCTACGGTATCGATAAAACTCCCGGTGACAGCGTTGTTGCTGTTTACGATCTGGGTGGCGGTACTTTCGATATCTCGATCATTGAGATTGCCGACGTAGACGGTGAAAAGCAGTTTGAAGTACTAGCGACCAACGGTGATACGTTCCTTGGTGGTGAAGACTTCGATATGCGTCTCATCGAATATTTGTCAGCAGAATTCAAAACAGACAGCGGCATCGACATTCACGGTGACCCACTGGCCATGCAGCGTCTTAAAGAAGCCGCAGAAAAAGCCAAGATCGAACTGTCTTCAAGCTCACAGACCGAAGTGAACCTGCCTTATATTACGGCAGACGCCACTGGTCCTAAGCACCTGGTTGTTAAGTTGACCCGCGCTAAGCTTGAGTCATTGGTTGGCGAGCTAGTTGAGCGTTCATTAGAGCCATTAAAAGTAGCCCTAAAAGATGCTGGCAAGTCTACCTCTGAAATCGACGAGATTATTTTGGTCGGTGGTCAGACTCGTATGCCACTGGTACAAGAAAAAGTAACTGCTTTCTTCGGCAAAGAGCCGCGCAAAGACGTTAACCCCGACGAAGCTGTTGCCGTTGGTGCTGCCCTACAGGGCGCGGTACTCTCTGGTGATGTAACAGACGTACTGTTGTTAGACGTTACACCTCTGAGCTTGGGTATCGAAACTATGGGTGGTGTAGCCACTCCAGTGATCGAGAAAAACACCACGATTCCTACTAAGAAATCGCAGATTTTCTCTACCGCTGACGACAATCAAACCGCTGTAACCATTCACGTGGTGCAGGGCGAGCGTAAACAGGCGACTGGTAACAAATCACTGGGTCGTTTTGACCTGGCAGATATTCCACCATCACCACGCGGTATGCCACAGATTGAAGTGACCTTTGATATTGATGCCAACGGTATCTTGCATGTTGGTGCTAAAGACAAGGCCACTGGTAAAGAACAGTCGATCATCATTAAAGCCTCTTCAGGTTTGTCTGATGACGAAATCGATGCAATGGTTAAAGACGCAGAAGCCAACGCCGCAGAAGACCAGAAGTTTGAAGAGCTGGTACAGGCGCGCAACACGGCCGACGGCCTAGCCCATGCTGCCAAGAAAACTCTCGAAGAAGCTGGCGACAAAGCCACCGACGACGAGAAAGCAGCGATCGAAGCAGCGGTTAAGCAGGTTGAAGATGCTGTTCAGGGTGAAGATAAAGACGCCATTGACGAAGCGGTCAAGGTACTTTCTGAAGCTTCATCAGGTCTTGCTCAGAAGATGTATGCAGAGCAGGCCGAAGGCGGTCAAGCAGAAGGCGGCGAACAGGCTGCTGGCGACGACGCCATGGACGCTGAGTTTGAAGAAGTAAAAGAAGAGAAAGCAGAAGAAAAAGCAGAAGAAGAGAAACCAGAAAAAGAAGACAGCAAGTAAGTCTTCTGGTTTTCTCACCTTCTATTAGGCGCGGGCTCTGTTCCGCGCCTAATCATATTAGCGATAGTTAGGAACAAAGATCTAAGTTATGGCCAAACGCGATTATTACGAAGTACTGGGTGTTGAAAAAGGTGCCACCGGAGCCGAGATAAAAAAGGCATTTCGTCGCATCGCGATGAAATTTCACCCAGACCGCAACTCTGACGATAAAAACTCAGACGAGAAATTCAAAGAAGCCCAAGAGGCCTACGAAGTTCTTGGTGACGAAGAGAAAAAGTCCGCCTACGACCGCTTTGGTCATGCAGGCGTCGATGGTAACTCTGGTGGCGGTGGTGGTGGCGGAGCTGGTTTCAGCGACGTCTTCGGCGACGTGTTTGGCGATATCTTTGGTGGTGGCGGAGGCCGAGGCCGAGCTGGCCCAGCCCGTGGTTCAGATCTACGCTATGACCTAAAGCTTGATTTAGAAGACGCCGTAAAAGGCAAAACCGTACAGATAGATGTACCCACTATGAGCCATTGCGATCCCTGCGACGGCTCCGGTGCGCGCAAAGGTTCGTCCCCTGTAACCTGTACCACCTGTGGTGGTGCCGGCCAGGTGCGTATGTCCCAGGGCTTCTTCTCTGTGCAACAGGCCTGTCCCCAGTGTCGCGGCCGTGGCCAAATGATCTCCGACCCCTGTGGCGACTGCCATGGTCAGGGTGTTGTTGAAGAACACAAAACCCTCTCGGTTAAAATTCCAGCTGGTGTTGATACCGGCGACCGTATTCGTCTTGCCGGTAAAGGCGAAGCCGGCCCACAGGGTGGCCCAGCGGGCGACCTCTATGTGCAGATGCATGTTCGTGACCACAGTATCTTTGTGCGCGAAGACGCCAACCTTCATTGTGAAGTCCCTATTAGCTTTGCCCAGGCAGCACTTGGAGGTGAAATTGAAGTCCCCACATTGTCCGGCAAGGTAAAGCTCAAAATCCCCGCCGAAACCCAGAGCAGCAAGCTGTTCCGTTTGCGCGGCAAAGGTGTTGCCCCGGTTCGTGGTGGCGCCATAGGTGATTTGTTGTGCCGAGTTGTACTAGAGACTCCGGTCAACCTCAGCGCAGAGCAGCGCTCATTGTTAGAGGCGTTCGATAAGAGCTTGGCAGGCAACAGCAAACACTCCCCCCGCACCGATAGCTGGTTTAATGGGGTAAAGAAATTCTTCGATAATTTAACGAGTTAGAGTTACAGTTAAAGCTAGCGCCAATGTTAAAGGTAATGTCAGCGAGAAAGCGCAAGTTAGAAGCCAGCGAGCAAGCGCACATAAGCGAGAAAGCGCACAAAAAAGGACGATGATGACCATGAGTAATATAGCCGTAATTGGTGCCGGTGGGCGCATGGGAAAGGCTCTGATTGAAACCATCGCATCGACCGAAGGCGTGCAACTTGGTGGCGCTCTAGAGCGTCCCGATAGCTCATTGATTGGCGTCGATGCAGGCGAGCTGGCCGGCATAGGCCGCAACAACATTCAAGTCGTCGCCTCTCTCGACGAGATCGTCGGCGACTTCGATCTGCTAATAGACTTCAGTATTCCCGCTGTAACCGCCGCCAATGCAGTATTTTGTGCCGCCCAAGGCAAAAAAATGGTCATTGGCACCACAGGCCTTAACGAGGCCCAGTTACAGCAGGTCACAGACGCAAGCCAACACAATGCCATCTGCATGGCCTCCAATTACGCCACTGGCGTCAACCTAGCTTTTAAGCTGGCAGAGCTAGCAGCTTCAGTACTTGGTGACGACGTCGATATCGAAATTTCGGAAGCTCACCACCGCCACAAAGTCGATGCCCCCTCAGGTACGGCGCTGTCGCTGGGCGAGTCTGTCGCAGGCGCTCTGGGCCGCAACCTAAAAGACGTCGCTGTCTATGGTCGTGAAGGCCACACCGGTGCCCGCGACTCCAAGACCATTGGCTTTGCTACCGTGCGCGCTGGCGATATTGTCGGCGACCACACCGTATTGTTTGCCGCAGAGGGTGAGCGCCTAGAGATTACCCACAAAGCTTCAAGCCGAATTGCCTTTGCCCGTGGTGCCGTGCGCGCGGCCAAATGGCTGGCAAACCAAGACTCTGGCATGTTTGATATGCAGGACGTTTTAGGCCTTAAGTAAAAATCCCGCCCCAAAGGCTAAATTGCGATGAATATATCGCTGACAGTCATAGACAAAATAGAGCTCTTTCCATACAATGCCGTGCTAACACCGCAGCATTAAAAATGACATTTAAAGCGACATTGAAAGTGGCATAAACAGCGGTCTCGTTCCGAGAGGTTAGAGCACAGAATATTATTTAATTAAACGAGATGAGACGCCTAGTTTCATCTCGTTTTTTTGCGAATGTCCAATGTGCAATTCGGATTTATCTTATTCCAGGTCCAAGTGACCCATTAGGAGGTTGTGTGAATTCCCATACTCACCGGGAAGCCGTACTTGCGCTCGCAGACGGAACAATTTTCAGAGGAACTGCCATTGGTGCAGACGGAACCTCTGTTGGTGAAGTAGTGTTTAACACAGCTCTCACAGGGTATCAGGAGATTATTACTGATCCCTCATACGCCCGTCAGATCGTGACCCTTACCTATCCCCATATCGGCAATACCGGTGTGAACAAGGAAGACGAAGAGTCCGATCAGATCTGGGCAGCCGGGCTAGTTATTCGCGACTTACCACTCTTAACATCTAACTTCCGTAGCGAACAGAACCTAGATGACTACCTAAAAGAGAAAAACATTCTCGGCATTGCCGACATAGACACTCGCAAGCTGACCCGCATACTGCGTGAACATGGCGCCCAGAGCGGCTGCATTATGGCGGGAGACGTCGACGACGCCACCGCACTGGCAGCAGCCCGCGGATTTGCCGGCCTAAAAGGTATGGACCTCGCCAAAGAAGTAACCACAGCCAGCCAATATGCTTGGACAGAACACAGCTGGGAGCTTGGTGAAGGCCACAAGCAATCCACCGGCGGCAAATTTAAAGTAGTAGCCTACGACTACGGTGCCAAGCGCAACATTCTGCGCATGCTCGTCGACCGCGACTGCGACCTCACTGTTGTGCCAGCTCAGACACCGGCCAGCGAAGTGCTCGCCATGAAGCCAGACGGTATCTTTTTGTCCAACGGCCCAGGCGACCCAGAGCCCTGTGACTATGCCATACAGGCCATCACAGAAATCCTGCAAACCGACATTCCAGTGTTTGGCATCTGCCTAGGTCACCAGCTATTAGCGCTGGCCTCAGGGGCAAAGACCGCGAAGATGAAGTTTGGTCACCACGGTGCCAACCACCCGGTTAAAGATATCGACAATGACGTGGTCATGATCACCAGCCAAAACCACGGTTTTGCGGTAGAAGAAGAGGGCATGCCCAGCTGTTTGCGCGCCACTCACCGGTCATTATTTGATGGGTCTTTGCAGGGCATTCATCGTACCGACAAGCCAGCGTTTAGCTTTCAGGGTCACCCCGAAGCCAGCCCCGGCCCCCATGATGCAGCCTCATTGTTTGACCACTTTATAGAATTAATGAAAGAGCGCGGTTAATCCCCTATGCCAAAAAGATCCGATATAAAAAGCATTCTTATCCTCGGCGCTGGCCCAATTATTATTGGTCAGGCCTGTGAATTCGATTACTCCGGCGCCCAGGCCTGTAAAGCACTTCGCGAAGAAGGCTTTAGAGTAATACTGGTTAACTCCAATCCGGCCACCATCATGACCGACCCGGCCATGGCCGATGCGACCTATATCGAACCTGTCGAGTGGCGCACCGTAGCCAAAATTATTGAAGACGAGCGCCCAGACGCGCTATTGCCCACCATGGGTGGCCAGACCGCACTGAACTGTGCCCTAGACCTAGCAAAGCACGGCGTACTCGAAGAGTTTGGCGTAGAGATGATTGGCGCCAACGCCGACGCCATCGACAAAGCCGAAGATCGCGAGCGCTTTGACAAGGCCATGAAAGCTATCGATCTCGACACACCTAATTCCGGCATCGCCCACAGCCTAGAAGAAGCCGTTCAGGTCTCAGACCGTTTTGGCTTCCCCTGCGTTATTCGCCCCTCATTTACCATGGGTGGCTCCGGCGGTGGTATTGCCTACAACCGCGAAGAATTTGAAACCATCTGCCGTCGTGGCCTCGACCTTTCACCAACCAATGAGTTGCTGATCGACGAGTCTCTAATCGGTTGGAAAGAGTTTGAAATGGAAGTGGTTCGCGACCGCAAAGACAACTGCATCATCGTCTGCGCCATCGAAAACCTCGACCCCATGGGCATTCACACCGGTGACTCCATCACCGTAGCGCCAGCACAAACTCTCACCGACAAAGAATATCAAATCATGCGTAATGCCTCGATCAAGGTATTGCGAGAGATCGGCGTAGAAACCGGCGGCTCCAACGTACAGTTTGCGGTTAACCCAGAAGATGGCCGTCTCATTGTCATCGAGATGAACCCGAGAGTATCTCGTTCATCGGCACTGGCCTCCAAAGCTACCGGCTTCCCCATTGCCCGCATCGCAGCAAAGCTGGCAGTAGGTTATACCCTCGACGAATTGCAAAATGAAATCACTGGCGGCGCAACCCCAGCCTCATTTGAGCCAAGCATCGATTACGTTGTTACTAAAATTCCACGCTTTGCCTTCGAGAAATTCGACCAGGCAGACCAGAGCCTAACCACCCAGATGAAATCTGTCGGTGAAGTAATGGCCATTGGCCGCACCTTCCAAGAGTCCATGCAAAAAGCACTGCGCGGCCTCGAAGTGGGTGTTTCAGGCTTTGACCCCATCCTCGACGTTGAAGATGAAAACGCCTCTGCGGTATTAAGGCATCAGCTCGCAGTAGCAGGCCCAGACCGTATCTGGTATCTCGCCGACGGTTTCCGTCAGGGCATGAGCGTCGACGAAATTTTTGAAGTCACCAAGGTAGACCGTTGGTTCCTAGTGCAGATCGAAGACATTATTAAAGACGAGATGCGCTTGCAGGGCACCGCCCTTAAAGACCTAACCAAAGAAGCCCTGTATCGCCTCAAGCGCAAAGGCTTTGCCGACCGTCGCCTAGCTGACGTATTAGGCTGCACCGAAACCGAGATGCGCGAAGTGCGCTACGGTTTTGACCTGCACCCCGTTTATAAGCGTGTCGACACCTGCGCCGCCGAATTCGCCACAGACACCGCGTACATGTACTCCACCTATGAAGAAGAGTGCGAAGCGCGCCCCAGCAACAAAGATAAGATAATGATCTTAGGTGGCGGCCCCAACAGAATTGGCCAAGGCATTGAATTTGATTACTGCTGTGTACACGCAGCACTCGCCATGCGCGAAGATGGTTATGAAACCATCATGGTCAACTGCAACCCAGAAACCGTGTCCACCGATTACGACACCTCAGATCGACTGTTCTTTGAACCCGTCACCCTAGAAGATGTACTAGAAATTGTGCGCTTAGAAAAGCCCAAAGGTGTGATCGTACAGTTTGGTGGCCAGACGCCACTCAAACTAGCTCGTGCCCTAGAAGCAGCCAATGTGCCCATTGTAGGTACCACCCCAGACGCCATCGACCGCGCCGAAGACCGCGAACGCTTCCAGAAAATGATCGACAAGCTCGGTCTGTTACAGCCACGCAACGCAACAGCACGCAGCCCCAACCAAGCCGTAGAGCTAGCCAAAGAAATTGGTTACCCACTGGTTGTGCGCCCATCCTATGTACTAGGTGGCCGCGCCATGGAAATCGTCTACAAAGAAGATGAACTGCGCCACTATATGAAGACCGCCGTAAAGGTGTCAGACGACAGCCCAGTGCTACTCGACTTCTTCCTGCCCAACGCCATCGAGATGGACGTAGACGCAGTGAGCGACGGCGAGCAAGTAGTGATCGGCGCCATCATGCAGCACATCGAGCAAGCCGGTATTCACTCCGGTGACTCCGCCTGTTCATTGCCGCCCTACAGCCTCAGCGAAGACATTCAAGATGACATGCGCGAAGTGTGCCGCAAGATGGCAGTAGAGCTCGGTGTGCGCGGACTCATGAACGTGCAGCTAGCATTGCAAGACGGCAAGATCTATGTCATCGAAGTTAACCCCCGTGCCTCGCGCACCGTGCCATTTGTATCAAAGTGCATCGGCGCTTCACTAGCCAAAGTAGCGGCTCGTTGCATGGTAGGCCAGACTCTTAAGTCACAGGACTTCACCAAAGAAATTATTCCCCCGTACTACAGCGTGAAAGAAGCCGTGTTCCCCTTTAATAAATTCCCCGGACTCGACCCCATACTTGGGCCAGAGATGAAGTCCACCGGCGAAGTAATGGGCGTAGGCGAAACCTTTGCCGAAGCCTATGGCAAAGCCGAGTTGGGCGCCAGCGACGAAATTCCCTCCAAGGGCACAGTGTTTATCAGTGTTCGTGAGCGTGACAAACACCAGCTTCCAGCCCTCGCCAAAAAGTTTGACGATCTAGGCTTCAAAATAGTCGCCACCAAAGGTTCGGCCGCCATTATCGAAGAGTCTGGTTGCCCAGTGCAGCTAGTCAACAAGGTACAAGAAGGCCGGCCCCATATTGTGGATATGATCAAGAGTGATAAGATTCAACTTATCGTCAACACCACAGAAGGGCGTCAGGCAATTTCTGACTCCTCAACCATACGCTCCAGTGCCGAACAGCATCGCGTTTATTACACCACCACCATGGCCGGTGGCAGTGCCGTTTGCCAAGCCCTAGGCTTTAGCCGATCGTTAGAGGGTGGCATAAAAGTGCGCAGCCTACAGTCGCTGCATAAAGGAATCATCTAATGCAAAAAGATGTCATGACAGTAGAGGGCGAAGCCGCCCTACGCACAGAATTAGAACACCTAATTAAAGTTGTGCGCCCAGGTATTATCGAATCCATTGCCACCGCCCGCGAGCACGGCGACCTAAAAGAAAACGCCGAATATCACGCCGCTCGCGAACAACAAAGTTTTGCCGAAGGCCGCATCCAAGCCATCGAAGGTAAGCTGTCGCATTCCCAGGTAATCGACATCTCCAAAATTCCCCAAGGCGATCGCGTCATCTTTGGCTCAACGGTAACCATGGTTAATATGGACACCGACGCCAAGGTAACCTACCGCATAGTGGGCGACGACGAAGCCAGTGTTAAAGAAGGCAAAATTTCGTACCAGTCACCCATTGCGCGCGCCATGATCAGCAAAGAAATTGGCGACGTTGTAGTTGTTAAAGCGCCGAGTGGCGATGTGGAATATGAAATTGATGATGTGGTTTACGTCACTAAGTGACTTCCTAGCAAACTTGTCTATTGCAAACAGTAATGCCTTCGCCTTGTAAACTCTCTAGTTCTTCTCTGAAATGGGGCCCTAGATAGTTGATTGTTCCTATGTAGGACTCTGCAGTTCCAATACCAAAATTATTTTCCGAAACTTACGCTAGTAACAACTAAAGCAATGGAGATGAAACTGGTCTGCACCTCCAGCGTCGATATGCCCCCAAGACTGTTATGGGTATAGCTCAGTCTCACAGGTAGAGACGGCTGAAAATAGACCTTTAATGAAAGTGATTAGCAATCCGCCAATTACCAGCTATCTAACCTATAGCGATAACTCTAATGTTGGGGATAATACTAGTGTCGCTCCCTTTATGAGGTGTGTTGGCGTGCCAGCTTCCGTCGGAGTCGGCGATGGCTTTGGCTACAACTGTGGCGACGATGAAATACTCAATGACTGGATTACTATCACTGAGAATTAAGATAGCGGGCGTTGCCGGTCTTGTCAGCGTTTGGCGGTAGCTGATATTGACAGTCACAATAAGTTAGGTGGCTCGAAAGGTGGACCAACGAGGGGCTGAGCCAATTAAAATCTGGTCATACCAATTGGTCTGTGCTGTAATATCAGCCATCGAAGTCGCCAAGCTGGCGTTTCACTTTAATGGATGCAGGCAAGTGAAGGTTTTTTTATGAACACCCAAGTGAATTCCTCAACGGGAACTAGGCTCTATCGCCAAGTTGTAACAAAGATTTTGACACTCACTGATTCTGGAGAATACCCAGCTGGGAGCCGTCTACCCTCAGAGCGTGAATTGGCGGAACGATTTTCTGTTAGTAGGCCTACTATCCGTGAGGCAGTTATTGCACTGGAAGCTCAGGGTGTGGTGACGGTTAAGACCGGTTCAGGGGTCTATGTGCGTGAGCGTCAGCCCGAGTTGCTTAATTTGGGCCAGGCGGTAAGCCCATTTGAGCTTATCGAGGCCAGGGTTTATCTGGAAGGCGAAGCGGCAGCTATAGCCGCATCTCTAATTACCGATGCGCAACTAAGTTTGTTGAAAGGGCTTTTAAAGGAGATGGCTGACGAAAATATTCAGGATAATATTGCGTCAGCTGGGGCGGACCGGAAATTCCATTCACTCATATGCGAAGCGTCCAATAATAAGATTCTAGGGCTTTTTATCAGTCAGCTTTGGGAAGCCCAGGAAAACGTCGAAAACATTAAGCGAGCACACACTGCGGTGTGCATGAAAGATATCGAGCAGCGAATGGCGGAGCATGAGGCTATCTACGAGGCGCTTAAGAGTCGTGATGCCAACTCAGCTCGAGCTGCAATGCGGAGCCACTTCGCAAGGATGATGACCGCATTACATCAAACCACTGAGGAAGCTGCGGTCAACGAGGCCAAGCTTAACGCCTTAAAGATTCGCGAGCGCTTCTCATTTAAACGAATGGTTGATTAGCTCGCCGGTCCCACTTACCCAGTTTGATGTAACCAGTCTGCCTCCCTTCTTAACGGGCCATAGCAATATGGACGGAAATTCCTCTGTTCTGTTATATTTTTAAGCTAAAACTTTCATCTAGCTCTCATTTCCCAGAAAAATTCGACATTTATCATTCGGCTGTAAATTATATTTATGGCGAATCTTTTTAAAATATAAAGGGTAAAACCAGAATTTTAGGTTACTTCCGGTCAGTTGGAGCGAAGAAAATCTGTCCGACACACTAATACTGGTAATACCAATCATGTTGACAGATAAGTTATCTTTGGTTAGATTAGTGATGTTATTAAACATAAATAGGGGAAAGTAATAATGCTATCTAATTATAATAATTTGCGGAACTACTCTTCGGTGGTATCCAAGTTCCGTTTAACACTAGCTGCGGCGTTGGTAAGTTCCTTCACCGCCAGCTTGAATGCACAGGAAGCAGAGATTGAAGAGGTTGTCGTTAGCGGTATTCGTTCATCTCTTGCCAGTGCACTACAAGAAAAACGTTCAGCATCTAATTTAATCGAAGTTATTCAGTCGGAAGATATTGGTAAGTTACCAGATCAAAACCTGGCGGAAGTACTCGAAAATATCACTGGTGTGCAGATCACACGTACAGCTGGTATCGGTACTGGTGTCCAGATCCGTGGCAGTAATGCAAACCGGGTAGAGATTAACGGTGTTTCCACTGTTGGATCGGGCTCCGGTCGCAACGGCATTGACTTTGAAGATGTTAATGCGTCTATCATTTCATCTGTTGAGGTGATTAAGGCAGCCGAAGCTAAGACTATTGAAGGATCTGTGGGCGGTACTATTAACCTGAGAACTATTCGTCCACTTGAACTGGAAGAAACTCTGGGTTCTATTCGTATTCAGGGTGAAGACAGCAGTTTGAGCACTGAAGGTACCCAGCCAAGATTTTCTGGCGCTTGGGGCGATAAGTGGACTACTGATGCTGGTGAATTCGGTGTTGTAATCAGTGGTAGCTTCACTGAGCAAGAAGCTGTTTCTTTCCGCCCTCGTACTGACCGTGACAACATTGCTTCACCTGTTGGTTCTGATCCTGCTGAATTCTTGGGTATCCAGTTTCTGGTTCAGGAACAAGAAAATGACGACTATGAAACTACTAACCTAGCAACCACTTTTGAGTGGGCGCCAAATGACAACCTGAAGTTTCATGTGGATGTTATTATCAATGAACAAGAGCGTAGCCGCGATCAGTACAGACTGCAGGCTTCTGGTGTAAGTTCACTGAGACAGCTCAGTATTCCTACCGCTTTTGAAACTGTTGATTTTGGTGTAGGTCCTGGTCGTTTCCCTGCTGCACTTGCAGGTACTCTTGAGCCTGATCTAGATAATGACGACGATGATCCGAACCTGCGTTTCTCGAGTGAAACAAATTCTCGTATTACTGATAGTGAGATTTTCTCGTTCGGTGGTGAGTGGCAAAATGACAGATTGACTGCAAGCTTCGAGTTTGCCAGCACTAGCTCTGACACTGTTACTCCAAACCTGAGCACTACATTGAACTTCATTAACCCGAATTGTCCTCTGGACGGAACAAGTAATGATAACTGTGTGCCGTTTGTCTACGACCTGTCAGGTGGTTCACTGTCATTTGGCGTGAACTACGATTCACCATTTGCGCCAGCTCCTGCTGACTTACTGAACCCAGCTAATGTGGTTTTAGATCAGGTTGCAGTAGATCGTAATACTAACGAAAACTCAGAAGATGCGTTCCGCATAGATTTTTCTTACGAGCTTGATTGGAATGCTTTGACCTCGGTAGATGTTGGCTTCCGTTACAACGAATCGTCTAGCACCTTTGAAGATATTGGCGATCGCATAGGTGGTTTCAGCAAGATGGTAGATAGCCCGAATGGTACTTTGTTCTCTGAGCTACTGATCCCTGGCCCAACTAACTACAATTCTGGCGATAACCGTGATCTTTACATCAAAAATTTCCTGTTGCTAGATCCCGATCGTTCATTCTCTGATCCAGAGGGAACTATCGCAATCCTGCAGGCTGCAGTTATTGCTCATGATCCAGATAGCCCCGATATTCTGAACCTAAAGTCTAATCAAAATGCTTACTATGATGTAAGTGAAGAAACATCTGCGCTGTATGCTCAAGCAAGTTTTGAGTATGGTATTTTCCGAGGTAACTTGGGTCTACGTTGGCTTGAAACTGAAGTTGATTCAGTTGCTTTTGGTCCAGCTGATGCCAGTGGCGTTCGTGCTTTAATATCTTCAAAGGGCAAATATGATTTTGTTCTGCCGCGGTTGAACATTGTGGCGACAGTTAGAGAAGACCTGCTGGTTCGGGTAGGTTATGGTTCAGACATTCGACGTCCTAACTTTAGCGATCTAAACACTGGATTTACATTCGATCCAAGTGAGAACGCAACTGTTTCGTTAGGTAATCCTAGTCTGCAGCCTGAAGAGGTTGATTCATTCGACATTTCTGCCGAATGGTACTTTGCTCCTTCAGCTGTAGCGAGTATTGGTTACTTCTCTAAGGATCGAACCAATATCTTTGGTCAAGACTTCGAAGGTGCCTTACTGACAGCTAGCGATCAGTTCTTCCCAGATGGCTATGTCCGTGAGACAAATCCGTCTTGCCCTGGTGGCGGTGTGTTTAACCCAGAAGTTATTCCTAATGTTTTGGGTGATCCAGGGACTACTGGTCTTTGTGTTGACTTCACTCAGCCTGGTAATGATCCAGTGACGACTACTCAGTCTGGTATCGAGCTTGCATTTCAGTATGATCTTTCTAGCTACGAAGATACGCTAGGATGGGCTTCTGGTTTCGGTATGATTGCTAACTACACTAAGCAAGACTTCAAAGGCGGTTCTGAGGTAGATTCCACTTCAGGTCGTGGTCTGACTGTTCTTGGTGAAGTAAGCATTGATCGTGGTCTCTTGGACTTCTCTGAAGACGCTTATAACTTAACTGTTTTCTACGATAAGTACGGTGTTTCAGCCAGAATGCGTTACACCTGGCGTGAAGGTTTCCGTACCAATGACTTTGCTGGCGGCGCTAACACAAGCGGCAGCAGCACATTCAGCTTCCCTGTTCATACATTGGATAGAGGCCAGCTAAATGCAAGTATCAATTATGATGTCAATGACAATCTAAATGTTGGTCTAGAGGTTGTTAACTTGTTGGAAGAAGGTATTGATCAGCACTGTGTTAGCGAAACAGGCCCGCTATGTTTCGTAGGCATACCTGATCGTCGTATCACCGTGGGCGCTAGCTACAGATTCTAGCTCATGTGACCTGGGTGCTAACGGATAGCAGTCTGTTAGATCCAGCAGTACCCAGGTCCCTAAAAAGCCTCAGCACTGTGCTGGGGCTTTTTTTCATTTAATTATCTCTGCTGTAAGTGAGTATTTCAGGCAGAGAAAATTAGCTAGCTTTATTAGGATTTTGGAGCGCAGATGCGTGAATCATGGCGATGGTTTGGTCCAAAGGATCCAGTCACTATTGATGATATTAGGCAGACTGATGCCACCGATGTGGTGAGTGCATTGCACAGTGTTTCCACTGGTGAGCTCTGGACCATTGAAGCAATAAGAGAGCATCAAGCGCTTATAGAATCGGCTGAGCCCGGCGCGGCGAGTCTTTTATGGACAGTGGTGGAGAGTATTCCGGTCCATGAAGATATCAAGTTGAACCGGCCCGGTTGTCAGGTCTATGTGGATAACTGGATAACATCCATGGAGAATCTGGCCGAGTGCGGTATCAAAACAATCTGCTACAACTTTATGCCTGTGATTGACTGGACGCGCACAGATCTGAAATTCAAACTTCCAAGCGGCGCCTATTCACTGCGCTTTGATCAACAAAAATTTGCCGCCTTCGACCTGTTTATTTTGCAGCGTGCCAATGCGTGTCATGACTACAGCGTAGAGGAAATCTCAGGGGCCAGGCAGGCCTATGAGTTGATGTCCCAGGCTGAGCGACAACATCTGACCAAGAATATTATTGCAGGGCTGCCGGGCAAGATGACGAACTCCTATACGATCGAAGATTTTCGCACCATGCTGGCCAACTACAGCCAGACAACAGCAGATATTTTACGAATTCGTTTAATCTCATTTCTATCGAAAGTGCTGCCTAGAGCTGAGGCTGTTGGCGTTAAGCTGGCGATCCATCCCGATGACCCCCCTCGGGATATGCTTGGGTTGCCACGGATTATGTGCTCAGCATATGATCTTGAATTGTTATTTGAGGCACTACCCAGCCCATCCAATGGCATGACACTCTGCGTGGGTACCTATGGCAGCCGCCCGGATAATGATCTCCCGGAGATGGCGCGATCATTTGGATCTCGCATCCACTTCGCACATTTACGCGGTGTCTGCCTCGACCCCGACGAGCAGCGCTCATTTTACGAAGCCAGCCATCTGGATAGTGATATAGATATGGTTGAGGTAATTAGGGAGCTGCTTAACGAAGAGCAGCGACGCAGGCAGGCAGGCTCAGATGATGGCCATATTTTTATCCGTCCCGATCATGGCCATCAGATGATGGACGATATCGACAAAACCGTAAACCCGGGATATTCCGGGATAGGGCGCCTCAAGGGGCTGGCGGAAGTCCGAGGGGTTATCAGAGCGCTCTCTGCACAACAACAGGAAAAAAAGTGTAATGACCAACACAACTGACGGGCATACTCAGGGGCCGACTTCTCTGGGTGAGAAATTCTTGGCCGGGCTGGCGCTGTTTCTCCCGGGTATTTTCTTGCTGGGCTTTAATATAGGTACGGGCAGTGTGACCGCCATGGCGATGGCCGGCGCGGATCATGGTATGTCGCTACTCTGGGCTATTATCATATCCTGCCTCTGCACCTTCTTTATGATTAATCTCTACGGTCGCTACACGCTGATTACCGGAGAGACTGCGTTGCAAGCATTTCGCAAGCATATACATCCGGCGGTAGGTATTTTCTTTATCATTGCGCTGACGGCCGGTGTGGGTGGCAGTGTTATGGGTGTGATGGGGATTGTTGCAGAAATCTGCTATGAGTGGTCGAAGTCCATGGTCGATGGCGGTATTGCGCCAATCTATTTTGCCGCGCTGTTTGTTACTTTGGTTTATTACATATTCTGGAAAGGTAATACAGAGTTTTTCGAGCGTAGCCTGGCGGTGATTGTTGCAGTGATGGCGGCCTGCTTTGTGGTTAATTTCTTTATTATGATGCCACCGCCAACTGATCTTTTTATCGGCTTGATCCCAAGCATTCCTCAGGTTGCCGAGGGGTCCAACAAAGGTGCCTTGCTAGTGATTGCATCCATGGTCGGTACCACAGTTTTTTCTGGTCTGTTTATTATTCGTACTACCTTGGTTAAGGAAGCTGGCTGGACGCTGGTTGATTATAAAAAGCAGCGCAACGACGCGATTGTTTCCGTATCGCTGATGTTTGTTATCAGTGCATCCATTATGGCCGCTGCCGCGGGCACGCTTTATATAGAGGGCGAGGAGCTTTCAAAGGCGTCGCAAATGATTACTTTGCTGGAGCCCTTGGCTGGTCCTATGGCCGCCTCTATTTTTGCTATTGGCCTGGTGGCTGCGGGTGTGTCTTCGCAGTTTCCCAATGTGCTGATGCTGCCCTGGCTTATCTGTGACTTTACCAATACCGAGCGGGATATGACGTTGCCGAAATATCGATTGCTGGTGCTGGGGATTTCTCTATTGGGGCTGGTTGTGCCCATTTTTGAAGCCAGGCCCGTGTTGGTCATGATTCTGTCCCAGGCATTTAATGCGGTTATTTTGCCAGTGACCGTGGCGTGTATCTTTTATCTCAGCAATCGCAAAGATTTGATGGGAGAGCATAAGAATACGGTTGCTGCCAACGGCATCCTCGGGACAATTTTTGTTTTTGCACTATTCACATCTGCTGTGGGCATTAAAGGTGTCTGGCAGATGCTATAAGTACAGCACTAGATCAGTTTAGCGATGGAGATACAACTTGAAGATTGAACAGATAGAGGTGTACGTATGCAGCCCCGGCAGGAATTTTGTCACGGTTAAGGTTGTTACTGATACCGGGATTTATGGACTGGGTGATGCCACTTTAAACGGGCGGGAAATGGCAGTGGTTGCCTATCTGGAAGAACATGTTGCACCCTGTCTGATTGGCCGCAACGCCCATGATATAGAGGATATTTGGCAGTATCTCTACAAAGGTGTGTATTGGCGCCGAGGTGCTGTGACCATGGCGGCTATCGCCGCAATCGATATGGCCCTGTGGGATATCAAGGGCAAAGCTGCGGGTATGCCTCTGTATCAGTTGCTTGGGGGCAAGAGCCGCACAGCGGTGACCCTCTATGCCCATGCCAATGGCACTGATATAGAGGATACATTGGATAAGGCAGATAGCCTGTTTGCTGAGGGCTTTAAGGCGGTGCGACTGCAATGCGCCATTCCTGGCCTGGAGGTTACCTATGGTGTGCTGGGTGATAAAAAAGATTACTACGAGCTGCAGGGCAATCGGCCTTTGCCGCCGGAAGAAGTCTGGTCCACGGTGAAATATTTCAAATTAGTAGAAGACCTGTTTCGTGAAGCCCGAGAGCGCCTGGGTAGCGATGTGCATCTGCTGCATGATGTTCACAGTCGTTTGACGCCTGTGGAGTCAGCCCGGTTGGGCAAGATACTCGAGCCCTACAACCTGCTGTTTCTGGAGGATGCCAGTATGGCGGAAAACCAGGATAACTATAGATTGGTGCGCCAGCACACCACCACGCCGCTGGCCATTGGCGAAACCTACAACAGTATTTGGGATTGCCGAGAGCTGATTCAAAATCAGTATATAGACTACATTAGAACCTCTGCTACCCATGCAGGCGGTATTACCGCCATGCGGCGTATTGCCGATTTTGCCAGCATTTACAATGTTCAGACCGCGCCCCATGGCGCACCAGATCTGTCTCCCGTGTGCTTTGCCGCCCATATGCATTTGAATATCTGGACGCCAAATTTTGGCATTCAGGAATTTGTTGGCCTGGGTAATGCCCAGAGTCACGAGATTTTCACCCACGGCTTCGAAGTAAAAGATGGTATGGCTTATGTAAGCGATGCTCCGGGTCTGGGTATCGACTTTAATGAAGAGGCTGCCAAGGCATATCCTTACAAGCGGTCTTACCTTCCGGTAAGCCGCCTGGAAGATGGAACACTGTGGAATTGGTAGGGGCTAAATCCCCCAAGTCTTGGTAACAGATGGCGTTAATAACAGGAAAAATGAGATGGCAACAAAATTAAAAGTACTGGTTCATGGTGCGGGCTTTGCCGGGCAGGGCCATGCAACTGCGTTTAGATATGCAGGTGCCGAAATAGTGGGCATGGTAGGCAGAACAGCATCCGTAGTTAAAGAGGTAGCGGAGCAGATGGGCATTCACTATGCGGGTACGGATTGGCAGCAAGCATTACAGGATTGCCAGCCGGATATCGTATCAATAGGCACACCAGGCGGTGCCCATGTTGAGCCGATTAAGCAGGCTATTGCCAAGGGTTGCCATGTATTCTGCGATAAGCCACTCACCGAGAGTGGCGAAACATCCAAAGAGCTGTATGAGCTGGCGGTAGCAAAAGGCGTGAAAACTGCGTTTGCCTCTAGCTTTCGATATATGCCGCACGTCAGGCATGCCAAGCACCTTGTGGCTGAGGGTGTGATTGGTGAGCCGCTGGAAGTTGAATGTATCTCGCACTTTAATCTTGAGCGAGATATCCCCTTTGGTTGGTCCCATCGCAAAGAAGAGGGTGGTGGCCGCCTGAATAATAATTTCACTCATAAGCTGTCGATTGTGACCTCCGTGGTGGGTGAGGAAATACTCTCGATTATGGGCGAGGTGCGGGATGATCTGGGCAAAGCGCCCATTGTTGAGGGCGTACACAATTTTAAGAATCGGCGCGAGCATATTCCCGAGGATCTAAATTCTCCCTCCCTGAAATGGGGTGAGTCCAATGTGGAGTGGACCTATACGGTGCTGGCGCAGCTGAAAAGCCGGTATGCGAGTAAGCCGGTATCTGTGTTGTTCAAACATGGGGGGTTAAACCCACGCTTTAACGACGACCATATTGTTTTCTATGGTAGCCAGGGTGCCATTTATATTGGCGGGCACTACGGCAGTGGGCCGCTATTTGTGTATGGCCTCGACAAGAAATGGCGAAAGCTGGACTTGCCCAGGCAGATTGTCGCCAGCACTCCGGATGTGAAAGGTGATACGGAAAGAAACTGGTGCTATCTGATCGGAGAGTTGATCAAGGATATTAATGGCGAATCTGTGGCCCCTTACCAGACCTTTAAAGAAGGCAGCCAGTATCAGCAGCTTATTGATATTGTTCGCCAAAATGATCACTGGATAGATGTAAGTCAGCTGTAATAAAAATAAAACCAATATAGAAGTTCCCTGGGGGAAACATGATCTATGAGTACCTGGTGATAGCGGGCTATTTTTTGCTGGTGGTAAGCATTGCGTTTGTTTTTAAGCGCATGGCCGGTCAGTCTACCAGCGATTATTTTCGTGGCGGTGGCCGTATGCTTTGGTGGATGGTGGGGTCCAGTGCATTTATGGCTCAGTTTTCGGCCTGGACTTTTACCGGTGCGGCGGGCAAAGCATTCTCCGATGGATTTGCCGTGAGTCTGGTATTTTTTGCCAATACATTTTCCTACTTTTGTGGCTGGGCCTACTTCGCTCATCGCTTTCGCCAGATGCGGGTTGATACTCCAACCGAGGCTATCCGGCGTCGATTTGGTGACCAGAACGAGTTGTTTTTCTCCTGGGCTCTGATCGTCTTTAGTTTGATTAACGCGGGTATCTGGCTCAATGCGCTGGGGGTATTTGCCAGCGCTGTGTTTGATGCGGATATAGGCTTAACCATTGTTGTTATCGGGGTGGTGGTGGTACTTGTTTCAGGGCTCTCGGGAGCCTGGGGCGTGGTGGCATCGGACTTTGTGCAGACATTGGTGGTGGCCGTTGTCTCGGTTGCCTGTGCAGTGGTCGCTCTGGTGAAAGTCGGGGGCCCTGTAGCCCTGGTGACTAACTTTCCCTCAGGTTTTGTGATGGGGCCGGATATGAATTACGGGTTGTTGCTGGTTGGCACCTTTGTGTTCTTTTTGGCCAAGCAACTTATTACCATCATGAATCTGAATGATTCATTTCGCTTTTTAAATTCCAAGGATTCAATAAATGCCCGCAAAGCGGCGTTGCTGGCCATGGGCTTAATGGGGGTTGGCAGTATTATATGGTTTATTCCGCCCTGGGCCTCGGCCATTTTGTACCCGGACGCAGCTTCAGCCTATCCGGAGTTGGGCAATAAGGCTGGGGATGCTATCTACTTAGTGTTTGCCCGCAATGCCATGCCTGCGGGGACCGTTGGCCTGCTGCTGGCAGGTCTGTTTGCTGCCTCTATGTCATCCATGGACTCAGCCCTAACCAAAAATGCGGGCATCTTTGTGCGCAGTGTATATCAGCCTTTTCTAGCCAGGCGGGGCAGGCAAGCAGATGATAGGCAGCTTTTGCGTTTAAGTATGCTAGTGATCCTGATCAGTGGCCTTGTGGTGATTGCCATGGCCCTGTTCTTTAAGTCCCTAAAAGAACTCAGCCTGTTTGATCTGATGATGCAGATCTCGGCCATGGTGCAGGTGCCCCTGTTAGTACCGCTGATTGTCGGGTTATTTATTAAGAAAACCCCTGATTGGGCGCCCTGGGCCACAGTAATGCTGGGCCTGTTTGTCTCCTATTTAATTAGGGAGGTGGCCAACCCTCAGATGTTTGCGGACCTACTGGGAATGAATGAGCTAACTCGCCGAGAGGCTGGGGATATGAATCTGATCGTGACGCTGGCCTCACATCTCTTTATTACTGCAGGTTTCTTTTGCCTGACATCGCTGTTCTATCGTGAGGAAAAGGATGTTTATGAGAGCCAGAGAGAAAGCTTTTTTGTGGATTTGGAAACACCGGTAGTGGCTGACAGTATCCAGGATTCCTACGACCAACAGCAGCGGGACAAGCTTGGTTCCATGGTCAGCATTATGGGGGCAGGCGTGTTGCTAATGGCGATGATTCCCAACCCAATATGGGGCAGGCTGGTGTTCTTAAGCTGTGCCCTGGTCATATTGACCATAGGTTGGCTATTAAAGAGAAGTGCGCGGCCGGAGCCAGGAGCATTCTAGCTGGCCGTTAACCAATACAATTAAACAAGACGGGAGAAAAGTCATGTGGCGTAAAAAGCTGAGAGTCCCTCTATTCGGCCTGGCCATGCTCGTTGCCCCATCGGCTGTAGCCGATCCCGGGGTAGAGCTTACCGATGGAGTCGATGCGTCCGCTAGTGGCGGTGCATCCTATATTGTCCGTACACCCGCGGCGACTTATTACTTAGATAAAGCTGGCGGCGGCCTGTCCAGCATACTAGATAATGATGGAGTGGACTGGATAGGTTTTCACAGCGAGCCTGGCTCTGGCTGGAAGGGGGAATACCGTGGCTTTCCCAATGCAGTGCACCGTCAGGATGGCAATTACTTTCACGCCATGAATACAGGCACAGATCCATCGTCGTCGGTGGTGGATGTTGTTACTGATCAACACCTGAGTATCCTTTTTACCTCGGGCAACGGGCAGTGGCAGGGGCGCTGGGACTTTTATCCAAATCGCTGTGACTTCACCATGACTAAGGTTAGTCAGGGCTACCATTATTGGGTGCAGTACGAGGGAGTGCCAGGGGGAGAGATGGATGCGTCTGACTTTTGGTATTCCTCGGCTGATGATCAGAGGCACCAAATAGAACAGCCATTTATAGGCGACCTGCCTGCCCCTGAATGGATGGCTTTTGGTGATGAGGCCTCGCCTCGAATGCTGTATCTGCTCCATCATGAAGATGATGACTATCCGGATGACTATGTCAGCAGGCCGTATATGACTGTGTTGGGTTTTGGGCGGAGAAACAAAGACAAGTATCTTGACAGTGTACAGAAATTCTCAATCGGCTTTGTGGAGTCGACAGATTATTCCTTTATTGATAGGACTGTGAGGAGCATTCTTGATTAATAAAAGAGCGCTGATGTAGCAAAAATGGCGGAATTTTCGAGTAACAGGTATTGTAATTTTGGTAAGTCCAAAAAATAAGCATTGGTAATACATAAATATTTGACAGATTTAATAATTTTGGTTACCTTAGAATACGATTTTCGGCATGATAAGTAATTCATTGTGTAGCTGCTGGTCGCTGTTTTACTTAGGTTTTCAGCGCAGGCAGCAATGAATGATTAGCCGCATGCTGATGATTCTACTGATAACGTTTTGCAATAACCTGACAGATGTTCAAGGTCATTAATTGGGCAGTCAAACAAAGGCGCAATCAGGCAATTTCCTCCCCCAAGTTGCCAGCCTTCTCCCGGAGGCTGGCGGAAATTGTTTGCGGATCATGCTGTAGAGCAGCTGTATTGAATGCAACAGAATGCGGATAACTGGAAATTATTATGGGTCGGAGTCAAGCCAGCATGAATCGAGTTATTGGAGCTTTGGGAATCGCTATTCTGCTATTGGTCGGCTGTAACGAAACTGTATTGACGGACGTCTCAGCCTCAGATGGCAACGTTTTGGTGGGGTCACAGCAGGAATATGACGCAGTATCTGAAACCCTTCAGCCTGGCGATAGCATTGTGCTGGCCAATGGTGTGTGGAACGACTTTGAGATTCTTTTTCAGGGCGTTGGCACCGCCGACAACCCAATTACTCTCACGGCCGAAACTATGGGTGGGGTGATTATATCCGGACAGTCGAATCTGAGAATTGCCGGTGAGCATCTGGTGGTATCAGGACTGGTGTTCAAAAACGGTTACACGCCGACGGATTCGGTAATATCGTTTCGCAAAGGCAAGACTGAGCTCGCCAATTATTCCCGGGTGACTGAAGTTGTGATTGATAATTTCAGCAACCCAGAACGATTCGAAACGGACTACTGGATTACCATGTATGGTAAGCATAATCGGTTTGACCACAATCATCTTGAAGGCAAGCGTAATAAAGGTGTCACCATGGCGGTTCGGCTAAATTCTGAGGCTAGTCAAGAGAACTACCACCGTATTGATCACAACTATTTTGGTGCTCGCCCGGTGTTGGGTTCAAATGGCGGAGAGACATTGCGTATCGGCACCAGTCATTATTCATTATCCAATTCTTACACACTGGTGGAGAACAATTATTTTGATCGCTGTGACGGAGAGGTGGAAATTATTTCCGTCAAATCTGGCAGAAACCGTGTTAGCGGGAATCTCTTCTATGAGTCCCGTGGCACACTGACCCTGCGTCATGGCAACGATAACCTGGTCGAGAACAATCTTTTTCTTGGTAATGGGGTTGATCACACTGGCGGAATTAGGGTGATTAATAAACGCCAAACTATCCGCAACAACTACCTGCAAGGCCTAACAGGCTATCGCTTTGGCGGTGGTCTGGTAGTGATGAACGGCGTGCCCAATTCGTCGATTAATCGCTATCACCAGGTTGATGGGGCGGTGATTCAAAATAACTCTCTAATAAATGTGGAGCATCTTCAGTTTGCCGCTGGCAGCGATGCCGAGCGCTCTGCCATACCGGTCAACAGCTCGTTCAGTAATAATTTGGTTTTCAATGAGAAGGGCCGCGATGCGTTCACTCTCTATGATGATGTCAGCGGTATTCGCTTTGAGAATAACCTCCTGAACAATGTTAAAAATCCAAAGCTTACTCAGGGTTTCCACAACCGAAATGTTGCTCTGGAAAAGGCAGCCAATGGTCTGCTGTACCCTAGGGACACTGAGCTGGCAGCTATAGGCGCCAAGCGGGATCTGGTGGTGCTAGATAAAGATAGCACCGGAGCAACTTGGTATCCCAAGGCTGATCGTTCTATTCGCTTTGATACTGGCGCAACCATTAACGTGCAGCCGACTGCGGCCGCTCTTGAGACGGCTATTAAGCAGGCTCAGGCCGGCGATATTATTCGTCTTGCCGCTGGTGATTACAGGGTGAGTAGAGTGCTAAATATAGATAAGCCTCTCACCTTCGCTGCTAATAACGATGCTGAAATTCAGTTTGAGCGAACCACACTGTTTGAAATAGCGGATGGTGGCAGCTTGAAGCTGAGCGGCTTGGCCGTATCGGGCAAGAGTTCCCCAGATAATGTAGGTAATTCAGTGATTCGCACCAGTCGCTATTCGATGCTGATTAATTATCAGGTTGAGGTGGAGAACTCCAAATTTACCGACCTTGACGTGAACCGCTCGTTTAATTTCCTTAATGTGGCTAAAAGTACGATGGCCGATAGCATCAGCATTGTTGACTCCCAGTTCAGCAACGTCAGTGGCGCTATTCTGCAACTGGATAAGGAAACCGATGACTACGGCATCTTTAATGCCGACTATGTTCGGATTACCGGCTCAAGCTTTACCAATGTGCAGGGAGCGCTAACCAAACTCTATCGTGGTGGCACCGACGAGAGTACTTTCGGGCCGCACTTTTTTCTTAAGGATTCTAAGCTGATTAATGTGGGCACAGGAAGTAAAAATAAGTCCAAGTCTTCCATCTACTTGCACGGTGTGCAGGTGACTGAACTTGCTAATAACAGTTTGTCGGAGAGTGCGGCAATCAAGATCCAGCACACGGTCGGTGAGCCAGCTACTCGTATTGTGAACAATAGGCTTACAGGCATGCCTTTACCTACGGTCCAAGAGCTTCACAGCCGCAAAGAGAATACCGCTGTGATTGAAGGTAATAGCGTTAATTAAAGTTAGGTATTAAAACGGGCCGGTAACTTTCGGCCGTTGAAGAATTGGAGAGACAGAATATGCAAACAGCACCTTTTTTATTTGGAGAAGAAATTTTAGTCGAACCTGTGGCTCCTGGGGTTACCCGGAAAATAATGGGTTTTAACAATCAGATCATGATGGTTAAGGTCTATTTTGATGAGGGCAGTGAGGGCTATGTTCACAGTCATTTTCACTCCCAGGTTGCCTATGTTGAGCAGGGGGAATTCGATGTGACTGTAGGTGAAGAAACCAACACTCTGGTCGCCGGGGACTGTTTCTTTATGGAGCCCAATATCAGTCATGGCGCTATTTGTAAAAAAGCCGGCGTATTAATCGACGTATTTAGCCCAATGAGAGAAGATTTTTTTGAGGGAAATAATAAATGAAAATAAGTAGCCTTCGCTGGTGGGTGATCGCGCTAATCGCTCTCGCCACAGTCATTAACTATATTGATCGACAGGCCTTAGTTGTACTTTGGCCGAGTATTGCGGGGGACCTCTATCCAGATAAAACCGCAGATGAGCACAAAGAAATTTATGCGTTTTTGTCTGTTATCTTTATTTTTTCCTACGCGTTTGGCCAAGCTATTTTCGGCAAGATATTCGATTGGATTGGCACCCGTTTAGGTTTTGCTCTGTCCATTACTGTTTGGTCTATAGCGACCATAATGCATGCGTTTGCCAAGGGTGTTGTCACTTTCAGTATTGTGCGAAGCCTGCTGGGTTTGGCAGAGGCCGGTAACTGGCCTGGTGCAACTAAGAGTAATGCTGAGTGGTTTCCAACCAAAGAGCGAGCCTTGGCCCAGGGTATCTTTAACTCAGGCGCCGCGGTGGGTGGCCTAATCTCCATACCTTTGATTGGTACTCTGGCGATCTACTTTAGCTGGCAAATTATTTTTGTTCTGATTGGTGTGCTGGGTCTTCTATGGCTTATCCCTTGGATGATCCTTGTGAAATCGCCGCCTAAATACCACCCCTGGATTACTGATGAAGAGCGGGAATATATTCTGAGTGGTCAAGAGAACCAGAGTGCCGCCGCAGTTAATGATGAGGGTTATAACCCCTCAACAGGCGAGCTACTTTCCCACAAACAGAGCTGGGGCGTGATTATCGCTTCCGCCTGTATTGACCCCATCTGGTGGTTGTTTATTTTCTGGATTCCAATCTACCTTTTCGAAGTATATGGAATGGATGTTAAGCAAGTCGCCCTGTACGGCTGGGTGCCTTACATGGGTGCCATGATTGGTGCCTTCTTTGGTGGATTGTTGGCACAAAATAGATTCAAGGCTGGATGGACCACTGACAGTACTCGAAAGCTGGTAATCACATTGGGTTGTTTGACCATGCTCCCGGCACTTCTTGCTATGTCGAATCCTGGCTCGCCGATTACGGCCGTCTTGCTTATGGCCGTTATTTTGTTTGGCTTCCAGACAGCCATTGGCAACGTGCAAACTCTACCTAGTGATTTCTTTGGTGGTAAAACAGTGGGCACGCTAGCTGGGTTTTCCGGTATGGCGGCCAAGCTTGGTGCTGTTGGTTTAACCGCATTGGTGCCTATGCTAACCGCAGGAGGTAACTACACTCCGGCATTTATGATTGGCGCTGGTTTGGCTGTATCAGCTCTTGCTAGTGTCTGGATACTCTGCCCCAAAATTGAACCGCTGAGCCCAAAGGCATAAGCGCTAGTAAGCAATAAAAATACTACACGAACTTAAACATAATAAATTTATAGGAAGAATAAAATGACAACTCCTGTCATCGGTTTTATCGGCTTGGGCCTTATGGGCGGCAACATGGTCGAAAACCTACAAAAAAGAAACTTCAAGCCAATCGTAATGGATCTCAACAAGGAGAGTGTTGCGTCTGTTGTAGCTCGCGGCGGTTCCGAGGCATCCTCTGCTGCAGAGTTAGCAGCAGCATGCGACATCATTATGCTGTGTCTTACGACTTCTACTGTTGTTGAAAAGGTTATATATGGCGAAGACGGCATACTGGCTGGTATAAAAAAAGGAGCCGTGGTTATTGATTTCGGAACCTCGATTCCAGCATCTACCCGTAAGATCGGAGCCGACCTCGCGACTAAAGGCGCAGGTATGGTTGACGCTGCATTAGGTCGCACTCCAGCCCACGCACTTGATGGTCTTCTTAATATCATGGCAGCTGGCGATCAAGCGACTTTTGATAAGGTTAAACCAATTCTCGAGATGCAAGGTGAGAATATCTTTTATATGGGCGCCCTTGGCGCTGGTCACATCACTAAGCTGATTAACAATTTTATGGGCATGACTTCCGTTTGCGCTATGTCTCAGGCGTTTGCCGTGGCTGATAACGCAGGCGTCGATCGCCAGCAGCTGTTCGATATTATGTCGACTGGTCCTTCTACTTCGCCGTTTATGAAATTCTGTAAGAATTATGCCGTAGACGGTATAAGTGATTTAGGGTTTTCCATTGCCAATGCCAATAAAGATTTAGCCTATTTCCTTGAGATGGTTGAGGGGCTCGGCACTAGATCTCAAATAGCTGAGGGTACCTCTGCAAATCTCCAGGCTGCTTTTGACGCCGGCATGGGTAATGGTAATGTTCCTGAAGTATTCGACTATTTCCGAACGCTAAAAAAGTAATATTGAGTTTGTTATATACGGGTACACAACTTAATAAAATTGATAGAGATAGAGTTAAAGAAATATGAAACATCAGAAAAAAGTTGCAGTCGTGACCGGTGGAGTAAGAGATATCGGTAGAGCCATATCGCTTAAGTTGGCTGCAGAGGGTGCTAAGGTCGTGGTTAACTATCATGGTAGTCATGATCTGGCCCAGCAAACGTTAAACGACATTGAGTCCGCTGGTGGTCAGGCCATTTTATACAAAGGTGATATGACCTCGCCCGCTGATGTAGAAGGTTTGATTGCTAAAACTATAGAAGCTTTTGGTTCCAACATTGATATTTTGGTTAACGTGGCCGGAGGCTTGGTTGCACGTAAAACGATCGAAGAAATGGATCTTGAGTTTTTTAATTATGTTATGCAGCTGAACATGAGCTCTACGTTCCTGGTGACTAAAGCAGTTGTTCCTTATATGTCTGAAGGTGCCTCTATCGTCAATTTCGCCTCGCAGGCAGGACGTGATGGCGGTGGACCTGGTGCCAGTGCCTACGCAACGTCAAAGGGTGCGGTAATGACATTTACTCGTTCTATGGCAAAGGAATTGGGCCCCAAGGGTATCCGTGTTAATTCTTTATGCTGTGGCATGATCAGCACAACATTCCATGATACGTTCAGCAAGCCTGAGGGCCGCGCAGCCACTGCCGGTAACACGCCGCTACGTCGTGAGGGTGCGCCCAATGAAGTGGCTGACACAGTGAGTTTCTTAGCCTCTAGCGATGCTGCATTCGTTAGTGGAATAAATATGGATGTTAACGGCGGCTTAGTATTTTCTTAAGCGCCTTAGTTAAGGCTTAGTGGTGGATTACATCCTATGAAAAATAAGATCGCCGTTATTGGCGAATGTATGTTGGAAGTCAGCAGTATTGGGGCGGGCAGAGACCAGTCCTCATTACCTGCAGGGCTCTCATTTGGTGGAGATACTCTTAATACCGCTATATATCTTGCTCGCTTGGGGGCTGACGTCGACTATGTCTCTGCCCTTGGGGACGACGATATGAGTTCTTGGATGTTGAGCCAATGGCGCTCTGAAGGCGTTGGCTGTAATCTGGTAACGAGGCAGCAGAATGCGGTGCCTGGCCTGTACATGATTCAGATTGATGAGCATGGCGAGCGGTCATTCCTCTATTGGCGTTCTAATTCCCCCGCTACCCATATGTTTGATAATGCTGCTGAAGCAGAAGAAATATTTGAAAAGCTGTCTGCCTATCAACACATCTATTTGTCGGGAATCAGTCTTGCCATTTACACGGAAGCTGCCCGTCACCGTCTCTTCGATTTCCTCAAACATTATCGCGTCAAGGGTGGACATGTCATATTTGATGGCAACTACCGTTCGCGTCTCTGGGCCAGCCCTGAGGTTGCTCGGGATGCCTATGAAAAGATGTACTGCCTTGCGGATGTAGTACTGCCTACCGACGAAGACGAAGCCCAGCTTTTTGGTCTCGAGACCCCGGAAGAGGTTGTGGCCCGATTAAGATCTTTTGGAGTGTCTGATGTTGTACTTAAAATGGGCGAGAAAGGTTGTTTGGTTGGCACGGATGCCGGGACGGATGCAGTGCCCGCGGAAGTGGTTAAGGTTGTAGATACCACCGCTGCCGGTGACTCTTTTAATGCTGGCTTTATGGCGTCGAGATTTCAGGGGCAAGATATGAAAGCCGCCTGTGGTGTTGCCAATCGACTGGCATCCGAGGTGATTCAGCACCGCGGGGCAATCATTCCTGTAGAGGCTATGCCTGTTTAGAAAAATGGGCAGCCGTATAGAGAAACTACGACTGCGATAAAAATTATTTCCCTGGAGTACCGATGAAACTGATCAAAACAAAAGTCATGCTGCTGGCGCTAATGATACTAATTATTCCCGTTGAATTGCAGTCCAAAGAGCATCCCAAGCTGATCCTCACCAAAGCGGGTGTCGAGGCCATCAGAAAAAGTCTTGGTCAGGTGCCTTTGTTTGATGCCTCTGTTGCCATTACCAAGCAGCAGGTCGACAGTGAAATTACTCTGGGTATAGATACACCTATCCCCACAGATTATTCAGGTGGCTATACCCACGAAAGACACAAGAAAAATTTCGTAATCGCCCAGAAAGCAGGCGCTCTGTATCAGATTCTGGAAGATGACAAATATGCTGAGTATGTTCGCGACATGCTGCTCCAGTACGAAGCTATGTATAGAGACCTGCCTGTGCACCCTAAGCCTCGTTCTTACGCCCGGGGAAAATTATTTTGGCAATGTCTGAATGACAGTAACTGGCTACTTTACATGGCTCAGGCCTATGACTCTATCTATACCTTTCTGTCTGAGGAAGAGCGACAAAGGTTAAACCAAAACCTATTTCGTCCCTTCGCAGATTTCATCTCTATCGGAAATCCACAGTTCTATAATCGAATCCACAATCACAGCACTTGGGGTAATGCGGCCGTGGGTATGATCGGCCTTGTCATGGATGATCGAGAACTTATAGATAGGGCGCTGTATGGTATTGAAGATGATGGTCTTGAAGTAGGTCTCAAGGATGACGACGGCGGTTTTATTAAAGTTGAAGGGCAAAAAACAGGATTTTTGGCCAATCTAGAGAACCCATTCTCACCGGATGGCTATTACACCGAAGGGCCTTATTACCAGCGTTACGCCATGTACCCCTTTCTGATTTTTTCATTGGCGATGGACAACGTTAAACCGGAACTAGGAGTATTTCAACACAAAGATAGCGTATTGCTTAAAGCTGTTAGTGCATTGCTGAATCTCTCCGATGCAGAGGGCAACTTTTTCCCGCTCAATGATGCACAAAAAGGTATGTCTTATTTTTCGGCCAGTTTGGTGACTGCGGTTGATATTGCCTATCACTATGGTGCTCAGGATCCACAGCTACTCAGTGTTGCTGAGAAGCAGGGCCAAGTGCTTCTAAACCAGGCTGGTCTCTCTGTCGCTATGGGTATACGGGATGAAAAGGTCCAGCGTTTTGTGAAGAAATCTATCAATGTGTCAGATGGTATGGATGGCACTGAAGGTGGTGTTGCAGTATTGCGCTATGGGGATGAAGACCTATCCGTAGTATTTAAATATGCCGCTCAGGGTTTAAGCCACGGCCACTATGACAAGCTGTCATTTTCATTATACGACCGGGGGGATGAGGTTATTCAGGACTACGGCCTAGTGCGATTTGTTAATATTGGTCAGAAGGGCGGCGGTAATTACCTGAAAGAAAACCAAAGCTGGGCAAAGCAGACTATTGCCCACAACACCATTACTCAGAATCAGAAATCTCACTTCAAAGGAAAGTATGAGCTGGGCAGTCAGCACCATTCGGAACTATATTTCTTCGACGCTTCCAGAGATAACGTCCAGGTTGCGAGTGCTACAGAGACCAATGCTTATCCGGGTACTAAATTGCATCGCACCATGGCGATTATTAAGCCGGATAATTTTGCAAAGCCCTTGGTGCTGGATATTGTGAAAGTGACTTCAAAAACCAAAAATCAGTATGACTTGCCGTTTTATTTTATGGGCCAGGTCCTGAAGACCAACTTTGATTATGAGGCCCCATCAAGTCTGCTACCGATGGGAGATTCTGACGGCTATCAGCACCTCTACCTTGAGGGTACAGGCAAACCAACATCTGATAGCACTCAGCTCAACTGGCTAATTGAAGGCAAGTTTTATACGCTCACAGCAGCCACCAAGGCTAATGACGAGCTGTTGTTTACCAGGGTGGGAGCAACCGATCCAGAGTTTAATCTGCGCAGAGACGCTGCTTTGATGTTTCGTCGAAAAGACGTCAGCGATACCCTTTTTGTGTCGGTCATTGAACCTCACGGACGCTATAGCCCGGTGTCGGAGCTGTCGGTAAACCCCAACAGTAATATTTCTTCAGTAGAGGTTGTACTTGATAGTGACGCTTATACTGCAATCGTTATTGAAAATCTGGAAAAGCAATCGAGTATATTTATTGTTGGGAACAGAGATGCATCGGTTTCACACAGGCATCAATTAACAATAGGTGGTAAGCAATACAGTTGGCAGGGGCCTTATTATCTTGGCGAGGAATCTATGAGAGGCTTAAGGTAAAACTGCTATTTGTACCAAAACATTGTTGATCTCGTGTTACTACAAGCTAACTAGCTGCTGGCTTGTAGTAAAAACACCATTAATGCTTTCTGCGCATGCAAGCGATTCTCTGCTTCGTCCCATACCACTGAAATATTTTCATCTTCTATTAACTCGCCAGAGACTTCTTCATCCCTGTGCGCAGGTAGGCAATGCATAAACAGCGCGTTGACTGCGGCGTGAGCCATGAGTGCATGATTCACTTGGAAGCCTGCAAAGTGCTTTAGGCGCTCTTCTTGTTCTGCTTCTTGTCCCATCGACGCAAACACATCTGTGGTTACTAGGTCTGCACCTGTTGCGGCTTTGACTGGGTCGTTTGAGACGCTTACCCGATCACCTGCTTCTGCGACTAGAGCTGTATTGGGTTCGTAGCCAACCGGGGTGGCTATCTGTAATTTGAAATCAAACTGAATGGCGGCATTGATCCATGAGCTGCACATATTATTGCCATCGCCAATCCAAGCAACAGTTTTTCCTTTGATGGGGCCGCGGTGTTCGACAAATGTTTGCACGTCGGCCAATAGCTGGCAGGGGTGGTATTCATTGGTCAGTGCATTGATCACTGGCACTTTTGAATTTGCCGCGAAGCATTCAACGATCTCTTGACCATGGGTACGGATCATCACTATGTCCACCATGCGCGAGATGACTCTAGCGGAATCTTCAACGGGTTCACCACGACCTAGCTGTGTGTCATTGGACGATAGGAATATTGCGTGACCACCTAGCTGTGCCATGCCAGCTTCAAAGGATACTCGGGTTCTGGTAGATGACTTTTCAAAAATCATGCCCAGCACTTTGCCTTTAAAAATAGGTTCTTGGCGGCCTTCACGTTTGGCTGCTTTCATTTCAATGGCTAGGTCGATTACCTGCGCTAATTCGGCAGGGCTTAGGTCGCGCAATGATAAGAAATGTCTAATCGCCATAATCGGTTAGTCCTGTGTAAAGTCTTTAATCAGCGGTGCAAGAATAGCCACCACTTGGTCGGCTTCGTCGTCGGTCATAACAAACGGCGGTAATAATCTGATCACTGAATCGGCTGTGACATTAATAATTAAGCCCTTTGCCATTGCTGCGGGGAATAATGATTTGCAGGGCTTATTGAGCTCTATGCCTATCATGCAGCCTTTGCCGCGAATCTCGACTATATGCTCTACATCGGCCAGTGCTTTTTTAAAGCCGGCCATAATTCTGTCGCCCAATACTGCGGCTCTATCACTGAGATTTTCATCTTGCAGCGTATTAATAGTCGCTAGTGCTGCGGCACAGGCTAGCGGGTTACCGCCAAAGGTTGTGCCATGGTTGCCTGGCTGCATTAGCTCAGCGGCTTCGCCATGGGCCAAACAGGCACCGATGGGTACGCCATTGCCTAGGCCTTTAGATGTGGTTACTACGTCGGGGATAATACCGCTGTGCTGGTAGTAAAAATATTTGCCGGTACGGCCATTACCGGTCTGTACCTCATCGAGCATTAGTAGCCAGCCGCGCTGGTCACAAAACTCACGGAGCTGTTGTAGGTATTTAGCGCTGGCCACGCGAATGCCGCCTTCACCTTGTATTGGTTCGACAAACACGGCGCAGATGTTTGGGTTGTTGTCGGCGACAGTTGTTAGGGAAGCCATGTCGTCAAATGCGGCACGGGCAAAGCCTCGTACTAGGGGTTCAAAACCTGCCTGTACTCTGCGTCCACCGGAGGCACTTAATGTGGCTAATGTGCGGCCATGGAATGCATTGTCCATGACTAATACTGTGGGTAGTTTGATGCCCATTTTGTGGCCATGGAGACGGGCTATTTTGATGGCCGCTTCGTTGGCTTCTGCGCCGGAGTTACCAAAAAATACATTGCTCATGCCAGAGGCGGCACAGAGTTTATCGGCCAGTGCTTCTTGGTTTGGGATGGTGAAAAAGTTTGAGCAATGCGTGAGCACTGTTGCTTGCTCGGCCACGGCTTTGGACACTGCAGGGTGAGCATGCCCGAGGCCACAAACTGCAATACCAGATAGAGCGTCTAGGTATTTATTACCATCGGCGTCCCACAGCCACGCGCCTTCGCCCTTGACTAGGGTTGCGGCTCTGGTGCCATAGGTGTTCATTAGTGCTTCGGTCATTAAGTCATCCTTTTCAGCCATCATTTTGGCAGCAACAAAAAAAGGCAGCTGTGCTGCCTTTTTTTTATTATTTATTTCTGAATCTTACCAGAATAGTATCGTGCTTTTTAAGCAGTGGCAATATGCTAAATACGGGTTATTGCTTACGCAGCTTTTGATGGCTCATCCAGGCCCACAGGGCTGTCAGTGGAGGAATACACAGCACAAGCCCCACTATGTCGACAAACAACACTCCGGCATCACCAAAAGTCCGGCCGCTGTGCAGATCAAGGATAATTATCTCTGGGGAGATGCCCTGTTTGGTGTCGCCCTTAGTGCCTCAGCTAGGCATTAGCAACACCTTCGATCCTTGAGTTTGCTAATGCTGCCACCCCTCCAGTTTATTGCCAAAGGCACATCCATGTCTACCATCAGACTGGCACAAGCTGATCCTTGAGTATTTCTATATTTGCATAATCCACTAGGTGTGAGAGGGCCTTTACTCATCCGATATTGTTACTGTACCTGCGTAGATACTTTTTAGGTGGGTTTGGACTTACAGCAATTCTAATGCGAAAAAAACCCTGCGTTAACAGTGCTTCTTCGAGGGACGTCATAGTGTGCATTGCCTTGGGGAGAATCATGTACATTTAGTAAAAAAGCTGCCTGCTGGGGATTTCATTGGTGTCGGTATAGATACACTTACTTATCCTCAAAATGACAAGAAAGAGCGTCTACACGGGTACTATATAACTCTATATAGCGCCTCAGTAGCCTACCCAGCCACGCCTACTTCACAGTACGCCGTGGAGCATGCCAGATCGCTCTGAAAGTCACGTCACTGGTGGTTGCCGGTATTCAATAGGCCCTCAAAAGGTAGTGCTAGAACTACTTTTATTGACTTCTAAGCTACTATAAATGGCCTTTTTTACCTACAATTTAACCCAAGCTAGATGGTAATAAAGATACATAATCTTAAATAAAGTCAGTTATTAGTCATCCACATTTAATCCTTCGAACCTTTGTGCTTTAACAAGTGCATAAGTAAAGAAGTTCATCACCGTTGCTATGGGCGCTTCTGATGAGAAATCAGGTTGAGGCTTAATGGAATGAACAGCCAAGTTGTCTAAAGTATTTACGCAGGCGTATTGGAGAGATTTCCATGGCTACAGCTCTTTAATGGCTGGGGCAAATTTGTACAAAACTTTAAAGGAGAGATTCTCAAGGATGTAATGCTAGAGGGCATCAAGGAAAACAGCGTTTGCTTGCCTGTTCATCATGCAATAGCGGTTCAGCAGCAACATCAAGACTGGGCTAAGGAGTTAATGTTAGGGACTTGGCAGGGCCATTTGAATTGTGATCGTGCTAAGGTTAAGGTTAAGGTAGATTTGCCGTGATAGCTAACATGTTCTAAGTAGAGTATGTAAACCTTGAGCAGTGCATTTCTTGTTCTTATCCTCAAAACCATCGTTATATGCCGATTTTTGCACTTATACTGCCTCATATGCATTACTAAAAAATTGTCAAAGAGTACTTTTCATGAAACGAAGCTTGTTGGTCAGGTTACATTTATACGCTGCGGCATTCCTTGCTCCTGCATTTTTATTTTTAGCTATTTCAGGTGGACTATATTTAGTTGGAGTAAAAGGTAGTATTGAGCAAACAGTTGTTGTGATGCCAGGCCAGTTAGTGTTGGATCCTAGCTCGAAATCACTTTATGAAGATGTAAAAAAGTTATTGTTAGCCGCCGGCATATCTCATGACTTTGAATACGTTAAAATCAAAGAGCAAACGCTGTTAACTCGCCCTACATCGCGCAATTTTTATAAGTTTAGTATGCAGCCAGAAGGACTTGTTGTTAGCTTCAATGAGCCAAGTATTCAGAGTAAATTAATCGAGTTGCATAAAGGCCATGGGCCAGAGATATTTAAAACCTTTCAGAAAGTAATTGCAGTAGGTTTGATGTTCGTAGTGCTTTCTGGTTTTTGGCTGGGCGTTTCAGCACTTGGCTTGCGGCGTAATACCCTTATCGTAACTGGTTCTGGCGCACTCATTTTTAGTTTACTAGCTCTGTTGTAACGAATATACGATTAACTATCCAAAAACCTGACTAGCTTACATGTTGTTAGCGACATTTCTCGAGTGTTCCGCGCTGTTCTTTAATGCATCCTGCATAGTATGTTCCGCAAGAGTTATGGTTGGAGAGAAAAATGAAGTTAGGGCACTAGGGTAGACTAGGCTCGATATCCCCAGTAATTCTTCTAGCGCTGATATTGTTTAAGAGCTTATAAATTCTCAATCGGGGATTGCTTTTTAAGTTATCGAGTTGATGGCAGCTTACTTATGGTCTCAAAACGGCCATTCCAACAATTTCACTACAAGCCTTTTCGCTCGATAAGGATAGGTGTCTTGATGCCCGATACCATCGGGGAATTCAGCATTGCCTCTAAATAAGAATGATTTGTATTTAGAGTTGCAAATGATAATGATTCGCATTATGATATCGCTTCGATTTGGTTCGCGGTTTACGTTCTAATCTGCAGCCATCAAACAATGTGTAACGCATCGACAACATGTCGTAGGAACTTATTATGAATCGCGTTTTAGTACCCTTATTTGCTGCGATAACCGCAGTTAGCACACTTAATGCCGCAGCCAATTCCGCCTCTGTGATCGATGAACTAACTATCATTGGTTCCAAAAAAGATGTCAGAAAAGTCGCGGGGTCTGGTGCGGTTATTGGCGATGCGCAGATTGCTATGGAAGTGTCGACTGATATCAACCAGTTATTGAAAACAGTTCCGGGGGTTTATGTTCGCGAAGAAGACGGTTATGGACTGCGTCCCAATTTTGGTATTCGCGGGGCGACTTCGGAGCGCTCTGAAAAAGTCACCTTGATGGAGGATGGCGTCCTCATTGCACCGGCTCCCTATTCTAACCCTGCGGCCTATTATTTTCCTACTACGATGCGGATAAAGGGCGTAGAGGTATTAAAGGGTGCACCATTGCTACGCTACGGACCACAGACCGTCGGTGGGGTTATTAATATGATCACGACGGCTATACCCGAGTCTAATGCGGGATCACTGACCCTTGCTGCAATTGAAAATAACGGCGTTGACCTGTTGGCAAGTTACGGCGGCCGCAGTGGAGCGGTCGGTTGGTTGGTGGAAACTGCGCAGCGTGAAAATGAGGGTTTCAAGAATATCGATCGAAGTGGTCGTGACAGTGGCTATGACATTGAAGACTATATGGGTAAGCTGGCTTGGCAGGGCGAAAGTCAAAGTATACTTTTCAAGGCTCAGCGCTCTCAAGAAACCTCCAATGAAACCTACTTAGGTCTGACCGATGCCGATTTTGATCGTAACGAAGATCGCCGCTACGGACTGTCTTCAATTGACGAAATGAACAACAAACACGAGGGTTATAACCTCAGTCATAAGCTCAATATTAATGACACAATGGCACTAACCACTACCGCCTACTACAACGAATTTGAGCGCGACTGGTTTAAACTTAGCGGTGGCGGTAGTCTTATTGCAGCGGCTAATGGCGGTGATGAGATAGCTCAGGGTATTCTCGATGGAAATGTTGATACTGATGGTCTGAAATACAAGCATAACAATCGCAGTTACCTGTCAAAAGGTTTACAGAGCGAGTTGGCTTTAAATATTAACAGTCACTCTATTCATGTGGGTGTGCGAGTGCACCGTGACGACATGGATCGCTTTCAGCCACAAGAACGCTACCAGCAGATTGGTGGTAGCTTAGTATATACCTCTACTGATTCTGTTACTGGCAGTAATAATCGCCTAGAGACAGCCGAGGCCACGTCTGTATGGTTGGTCGACTCCTGGCAGGCGAGTGACAAACTAGCGCTTAATACGGCTCTGCGTTACGAAGACGTTGAAACCAGTCGCCGCCAATACAGTACTCAAAATCGCTCAGATACACCTAGTCTCCGCTCCAATAATACTCAGGAATGGTTACCTGGGCTATCAGCTACCTATCAGCTCAATGGCAACTGGCAGGTTTTAGCGGGGGTTCATAAAGGTTTTTCGCCCTTAGGTGGCGGCGCAAAGACGGAGGAAGAGCCAGAGAGTAGTGTCAATTATGAGGCAGGCCTGCGTTATGACAACGATCAGTGGTTTGTCGAGGCTATTGGTTTTTGGAGTGATTTTGAAAATAAGGCTGAAAACTGTTCAAACGGTAATCCTTGCAGCAATGGCAAAACCTCTGGCTCCTATGTAACGGGCGACGCAGTTATTGCGGGCTTAGAATTTCAGTTCAGTAACAGTTTCTTGATCGGTTCAATGACGGTGCCGGTTGATGTTGCCTATACTTACACGCAGGCCGAAGTGAGCGAAGATAATACTAACGAGGGCATTGTCGACGGTGACAAACTAGCTAATATCCCGGAGCATACTTTTAGCCTTCGTAGTGGCATTGAGACGGCTATGGGATGGGACAACTATGTCAGCATTAAATACATTGATGAAACCTGTAATGCTATTGGCTGTGCTGGCAATTTTGTAGATACTGATGCATTCGTCAGCGCCGATCTTATTAGCCACTACGCGCTAAACGAGTCAGTGACCGTATTTTTGAAAGTCGAAAATGTATTGGACAAACGCGCTATCGTGTCACGCTCGCCAGATGGTGCTAGGCCCAATAAAGGTCGTATGGCCAGTGTCGGTTTTTCGATGGACTTCTGAACATTTGTATCCATCTTCAAACGCTCTGATTTAGTGATCAGCCTTGGCAATGGAGTTACCTAGATGGTTACACCACTTTCTCCAGCTACCGGCATAGAGAAATGTGAATAATTCTCCCCAAAGAAAAACACACTATGTCGTCTCCTCGGAGAAGCCCTGTTAACACAGGGTTTTTTTTTGCGTTAGAATTGCTAGAAGTCCAAACCCACCTAAAAAGTTTCTACGCAGGTACAGTAACAATAGCGGATGAGTAAAGGCCCTCTCGCCCCTAGAGGGCTATTTAGCATAGAAATACCCAAGGGGCACCTTGTGCCAGTCTGATGGTAGACTTGAATGTGCCTTCAACAACGAACTAGAAGGGTGTCAACATCAGTAAGCTCAACGAGCAAAGGTATTACTAACACCTCGGGTAATTTTACTGCTATTGGTTGCGCCTACTTCCCACTAAGTCGCTGAGATAATATTTTTCTCAACATTATTGCGCTCGGTACCAAAAAAGGTATGGGTTCGTAGGTTTTGTTGAGCATACCAATGGGCATCAGTAATAGACCTGCTTTTGCCGTTAGGTTTTCTGTGGCGTCCCATTTGATATAGGCCTGCTCTAAGTCAACTTAGCTGACTTTACCTACTCCGGCAATGCTGCGCTCGACTTCTAGCTCAGATAAAAAGCGGGGGCTATCTGTAAACTGGTACCCGGTGAACATTACACAACGGTGAAAGTCGATAGCCTCTTTAGTGCTCGATGCATCGCCTGTTTCTAAATTGTTGTAATGAACTTCCCCGTAGCCACCCAAAGTGGTCTTACCTGGAGTTGAGTAGCTTACTGTGAACTGCTCAACCGCAGTCGCAGTGGCTTCTGCCTTTACTTGAGTTTCAGTCAAATGGCTTTTAGGCGCTTTGATTTCTGATTGTTGGATGATCTAACGGTGCATCAGTATAATAATATTTATACGAATGCAAATCAGCCGCATTTGCATTTGCATTCGCATGAGTAGAAGCTGAGTCATAATTTTTTGGATACGGCGTTTTAGGGTTTTCGGCTTTAGGGCTTTAAAGTTCGAAGGCTCTAGAGTTTTAAAGCTCGACGACTTTAAGCTCTTAAGATGAGAAAATAGCTGCAAGATGAAATAAATAATCTATAGCTCTGTATGCCGCGTAACGAAAAGGGTAGAATCTTGAAATAGAATCACATACACCAGCAGTCAATTTTTAGAGGCCTGTCTCAATGGACATTATGGAAACAATCCGCGGTCAAGTGGAAAGCAACTCGGTACTTCTCTATATGAAAGGGTCGCCTAATCAGCCGCAGTGTGGGTTTTCGTCACGCACGGTTCAGGCACTTGTGGGTTGTGGCCAGCGTTTTGCCTATGTCGATATTCTGTCTAACCCCGAGATACGCACCAATCTGCCTGTCTATGGCAACTGGCCGACGTTCCCGCAGCTGTGGGTTAACGGTGAGTTGATAGGCGGCTGTGACATTATCTGTGACATGCACGACAAGGGCGAACTCAAGTCGTTAATTGATGAAGCCATTGGTGATCAAGAGCCTGCAGCTGACGCCTGATTATTGTAGTGGTCTTTAATTGTAGTGCCTCTAATAGGGGCGCTTACATAAGAGAGCACTTAATTAGAGCATTTAATTAGAGCACTTAATTAGAGAGTTTAAGCAGAGCACCTAAGAGCAGCACCCAACAAGAACATCAAAAAAGAGCCTAGGTTAGTTTCTATGCTCTTTTTTTTATCAATAGAGCCTAGTAGCAGGCAGGGGCCTATCGGTTCGATAGAGATTCTTTATTGGCAGATAAGCAGTCTGGGTGCCACTATCCTCACGCAATCTAATCTTTACCAAATCATTTATTTTTTATTATAGGAGCACTTTATGGGTGTTTTAGTTGGACGGTCAGCACCTGACTTTACCGCAGCAGCAGTTACTGGAAGCGGCGAAATTGTCGATAGCTTTAACCTCGGCGATGCCATTAAAGGCAAAAAAGCAGTTATCTTTTTCTACCCTCTGGACTTCACGTTTGTTTGTCCTTCAGAGCTGATCGCCTTTGATCACCGCTTTGAAGAGTTTCAGCAGCGCGGTGTGGAGGTTATCGGTATTTCTATCGATTCTCAGTTCTCTCACAATGCATGGCGTAACACTGCCATCAATGATGGTGGTATTGGCCAGGTACGTTACACATTAGTAGCCGACGTTAAGCACGAGATCTGTCAGGCCTATGGCGTTGAGCACCCAACCGATGGCGTTGCTTTTCGTGGGTCTTTCTTGATCGATGACCAGGGTATGGTTCGTCATCAGGTAGTTAACGATTTGCCACTAGGTCGCAACGTTGACGAAATGTTACGTATGGTTGATGCACTGAGCTTCCACGAAGATCACGGCGAAGTTTGCCCAGCAGGCTGGAACCGTGGTGATAAAGGTATGAAAGACACCACAGCTGGTGTTGCAGAATATCTGGCAGAGAACGCAGAAGCGCTCTAACAGGCTGCTCTGGTACTTTGTAGTACTAAAAAGACCTCGCGGTTAACACCGCGGGGTTTTTTAATGTGACGAATAATCGACTCGCGAGCCAGCATTCTAATGTTGGGGAAGCCAGTCACATTTTAGTTAGACAGGGTTCGCTAATATAGCGCCTGCTTTCTCCCAACATCCAAGGATGAATCATGAAATTATCACCTAAACTGCTCTGCGCGTCCCTACTATTTACTTCTGTTACTGCCACGGCGGACTTTATTGGCGTTTATGCCGGCGTTGGTTTTTGGCAGGCGGCACCTGCTGGCAATGTTGGCCGCACGGACATAGCCCTGGATTCGACGCTTAATTTGTCAGAAGACACTAACCAGTTTGCCTATGTTGCTTTTGAACACCCAATTCCTTTATTGCCTAATTTTCGCGTTCAACACAGTGAGTTAGATTGGGCTGGCACCGCACTTATTGAAGCGGGCACAGATTTGAACGGCTCTCCCTTTACATCAACTCAGCAAGCCGATATCAGCTTGGACCTAACCCATACTGACGCCACTCTCTATTACGAAGTACTAGATAACATAATAGATCTGGACCTAGGTATCACGGCCAGGATGTTTGATGGCGAGGCGAGTCTGGTAGGTGCTACGCAGCAAGAAAACGTTGATCTAGGCGCTACAGTGCCACTGCTCTACGGTAAGGTGGGTTTCATGATACCGACCACAGGGCTGTCTGCTGATGTGTCTGCAAATTGGGTGAATGTCGACGACTTTAGATTGATCGACTGGTCTGCCCAGTTAATCTACGACATAGATCTGCTGCCGGCTGTCGATATGGCGGTTGTTCTAGGTTACCGGTTAATGGTTATTGAGCTGGACGATCTTGATGAGCTACAGTCAGACGCTACCTTTGATGGTTACTTTCTAGCCTTGCGGATGCACTTTTAATCGTAAGTTTGCAATCAATAGTACGTCTGAAATGAGCCTCTGCTTTTAACAGCAGAGGCTCTATTAATTGACTAAGGGTTACGGCGGCTACGCCAAGGGCGTTGGATCTGCTCATGCTTGACCAAGAAATCTCCGGTCTGGCGGTCCTTAAGAAAGTGATCTAATGCGAGCTCAACAACCGGGAACGCTAACTCAGACCAAGGAATATCAGCTTCGCTAAATAGAGCCACTTCAGAGGATTCTGAGCTGGGTCCAAAAACCGGCTCGGCAAGATGAGCGCGATAGAAGACATACACCTGGTTAATCTGTGGAATATCAAACAGTGCGTAGAGCTCGGGATTAACCACATGAGCATTGGCTTCTTCAACGCATTCGCGCAGGGCACCGTCCAGAGACGACTCTCCATTTTCTAAAAAGCCTGCAGGCAATGTCCAGAAGCCGTGGCGGGGCTCGATAGAACGCTTGCACAGCAATATCTGGTCACCATATATGGGCAACACGCCGGCAATGACCTTAGGGTTTTGGTAGTGGATTACCTCACAGGTGACGCAAACATGACGCTCGCGATTGTCGCCTTCGGGTATCTTTTTTATAACGGCATTGCCGCAGTCAGAACAAAAATTCATGAAAAGCTCAGAAAATTATGAGAGCCGAGTATAATGCACAAATGCTTAAAACAATTACAAATCAGTTAAAAAAATTCCCCCTAGACCCTGCTAAGCCTAGCCCGCAAGACTCTGGCGATACGGCGGCGGTTTTGTTGCTATTGCATGGCAGCAACGAAAACCCTCAGATAGTGTTAACCCAGCGAGCAATGCACCTTAATAATCATGCGGGCGAAGTGGCCTTTCCCGGTGGCATGTGGGACACCACCGACGGTAGTCTGCTGCATACTGCGCTGCGAGAAACCCACGAAGAAATTGGTGTGCCCGCGGGGCTGGTTGAGCCTATAGCTATGTTGCCAGTGTCGTCTCCCAAACGCCGCAACCTGCAAGTGACTCCCTTTGTGGGCTTGGCGCTGGGGCCTTTAGAGTTTTGCTCTGAGCCCTCCGAGATCGCCTCTATTTTTGATGCGCCGGTGAGCTTATTTACCGATATTAATAACTATGATTATTTCGAGATTAAAAATGAGGTGGGTGCTCTAAGTTTTCCCTGCCTGCCGTATAACGGCTATAAAATTTGGGGCTTTACGCTAAATGTGATTGTCGATATGTTGAATGCCACCCTAGACTCGGGCATTGATTTAAAATACCCCAGTGATGAATTAATAGAAGAACTACGAGCAAGAGGTCAGCAATGATTTACCGAATTGGCGAAGATACCCCCCAGATTCACGAGTCGGTATTTGTTGCCGACAGTGCCGATGTTATGGGCAAGGTGATTTTGAAAGAGCAGTCCAGCGTCTGGTTTAATGCGGTTATTCGCGGCGACTGTGATGTTATTGAAGTGGGTGCGCGCAGCAACATTCAAGATGGTGCGGTACTGCATTGCGATGTGGGTCAGCCACTGACAATTGGCGAAGACGTGACCGTGGGTCACAACGCTATGATTCACTGTTTAGAAGTGGGCGACCGGACATTAATCGGTATCAATGCGGTTATTCTCGACGGTGCCAAGGTGGGTAGTGACTGTATTATTGGTGCTAATGCTCTGGTTAAAGCGGGCGCAGTGATTCCTGATGGTTCTATGGTAGTTGGCTCTCCGGGCAAGATCATCCGTGAAACTGATGAGCAAACTCGACAGTTCTTGCTGGGTTCAGCGGCCCATTATGTACATGAGGCTGACAAGATGAAAAATGAGTTGGTTGAGGTGAAGCGCTAATGTCGGACAAGCCTATCCCGTCGCCCTGCAATTCGGTTTGCTCATTAAATGACGAAGATATCTGTATTGGTTGCTATAGAACCAATACAGAAATTCGTGATTGGAGTTATTTAGATAATCACCAGCGCCTTGATGTGCTGGTGCTCTGTGGTGAGCGAGCGCAGAAGAATAATCCGTTTTACTAGGTATGTGCTTTTTATTAGCTGAGGCTCTTTATCAGCTGAGGCTCTTTATCAATAGCTAGACAGCTTATTTTTAGCTAAGGCTCTTTATCAGCTAAGGCTCTTTATCAATAGCTAGAGAGCTTATTCTTCGGGCTCTTTCTTGGGCTTTATGCACATCACCATCACTGTCTTAATCATGGTCCCGTTGACCTGCTCGGTTTCAAAGCGATAGCCATCAAACATAAAGCTAACATTACCATCTGGGATGCTCTCAAGCTGCTCTAGGGCTAAGCCATTGAGTGTCTTGGGGCCATCGGTGGGCATTGACCAACCTGTGGCTTTGTTAATTTCTCTAATCGTTGCAACACCATCTATCACATAGCTGCCATCACCGCGAGGTACCACTTCTTCGATTTCATCGGCGGTATTGGTGGTGAAGTCACCAACGATTTCTTCAAGAATATCTTCCAGAGTTACAAGACCCTGCACCTCACCATATTCGTCAACGACTATGGCAAAGCGACCGCGGTTCTTTTTAAAGTTGAGCAGCTGCTGGGTTAACGTGGTGCTCTCGGGGATAAAGTACACCTCGTCGGCAAAGCGTTTAATAGCACTGTGAGTGACCTGGTCTGAGCGCAGCAGGTGGTTGGCTTTGCGGCCATGAAAGATACCCACAATGTTATTAATGTCGCCTTCATAGAGAGGCTGCCTGCTGTATTCTGACGAGACAATTTTGCTTATGAGTTCTTCAACGCTATCTTCGAGGTCTAGACCCTTGATCTCACTGCGGGGAATCATGATGTCTTCTACAGTGACGTTTTCTAGGTCGAGAATACCTTTCAGCATGCCCTGATGACTGTCCGATAGCTTGTGACCAGACACATCAACCAGAGACTTGAGCTCTTCGGTATCTAGGCCATCATCGCGATCTTTGTTGGGGTCAAAACCCAGCAGCGAAATCACGGCGTTGGTTAATTTGTTGACCATCCATACAAGGGGAGTCAGCAGTTGCAGCAACGGTTTAAGAATATGGCTGGCCTTAAAGGCAAACCATTCTGGGTTTTGCGCTGCAATGGTTTTGGGGGTCACTTCAGAAAACACCAACACAGTGACGGTTAATGAGGCCGTGGCCACCCAGGGAGCTGCTGCTTCGCCCACATAAAGAATCGCCAGCATGTTGGCAATAATAGCAGCGAGAATATTGACCGCGTTGTTGCCAATCAGAATCAGGCCGATCAGTCGGTCAGGTTTAGCCAGTAGTTTGGCTGCGCGCCGGGCGCCAGAGCTTTTCTTGCGCTGATGGCGCAGTCGATAGCGGTTCAGCGACATCATGCCGGTTTCTGAGCCGGAGAAAAAAGCGGAGATAATAAGTAGAACAATTAGTGTTAACCACAACACTAGGGGGTGAGAACCGTCCAATGAATAAGGACCTTTAAAATAATGGAGGATAATGTTGGATTAGTTTACGGCTTTTAGCAACCCGCTTTTAATCAAGAGAGCAGAAACTCCACAACGAATTTACTGCCAAGATAGCCGACTAACATTGCACTGAAGCCCGCCCAGGTCCAACGAATAGCTTTGTTACCGCGCCAGCCACGGTAGTGACGGCCCCAGAGCAATGTCGCATAAACCAGCCAGGCGACAAGGCTAAAGACCACTTTGTGAGCCAGTTTTTGGGCAAAAAAGTCGTCATAAAACAAAAAGCCACTCAACAGCGACAGGGTCAGCAGTATCTGGCCGGCCCAAATTAACTCAAATAGCAGGGCTTCCATTGTCTGTACTGGGGGGAACGTGCGCATTAGCAGATTCTGGTGTTTGTGCTTGAGCTGCCAGTTTTGATAACCCGCCAGCAGGGCCTGCAAGGCAGCGATAGCCAGCAAACTATAGGCAAGAATAGAGATCAGTACGTGGGCCTGGATTTCGGTGGACATAACCAGCGCTGGCTTAGAGCTTGGGCTCAGCAGCGCAGCTAGCAAGGTAATCGCTGATAGTGGGAATAAAAATAAGTACAGGCTGTGCAGAGGCTTTCGTAGGCCACTTATCCATACTAGAGTATTGATAGCCAATCCTAGCAGGGCCAAAATCTTAAGTAGGCTGAGGTCTAAACCATTACCCGTGAACAGAAGCCCAGTGACGGCAAAGCCATGGAGAACAATAGGGATGGCAGCTGCGGACTGCAGCGGGAAGGAGCTAGACTGTTTATCTGCACGGAGCTGTTTCTGGTGGAAAATCCACCCCACCAAATAGGCGGCGATTGCGGCAAACCCCAGTATTGAACTCGTCATCATATAAATTCAGTCATAAATGTCTCCTGAGTGTGGCATATTCAGAACACAGGGTGAAGAGCAGGGCGAATTTATTGCTATAATGCCCGCCTCAATTCGTTAGCTGGAAGCAATTTGCATGGCCATGTTTGAAAGTTTGAGTGATCGCCTCTCCCAGAGCCTGAAAAAAATCTCTGGAAAAGCCAGCCTCAGTGAAAATAATATTCAAGAAACCCTGCGCGAAGTGCGCATGGCGCTTCTGGAGGCAGACGTTGCGCTGCCCGTTGTTAAAGACTTTGTTGAGCAGGTAAAGCAGCGCGCCGTTGGCACCGAAGTCAGCAGTAGCCTGAACCCGGGCCAGCAGTTCTTAAAAATTGTTCAGGCCGAACTAGAGTCGGTGATGGGGGAAAAGAATGAGTCCCTCAATTTAGCGGCTCAGCCTCCGGCCATTATATTGATGGCTGGTTTGCAGGGTGCGGGTAAAACCACCTCTGTTGCCAAACTATCCCGTTATCTGCAAGAGCGCGAGAAGAAGAAGGTCATGGTGGTGTCTGCCGACGTCTATCGTCCTGCGGCTATCCAGCAGCTAAAAACCCTCGCAGCAGAAGTTGATGCCGAGTTCTTCCCTAGTGATGACAGCCAGAAGCCTGTCGATATTGTGAACAACGCGATTGCCGCGGCTAAAACCAAGTTTGTTGATGTATTGATTATCGATACCGCGGGCCGATTAGCGATTGATGAACAAATGATGGGCGAGATCAAAGACGTCCATGCCGCTGCAAACCCTGTAGAAACACTGTTTGTGATTGACGCGATGATCGGGCAAGACGCCGTGAATACGGCTAAAGCCTTTAATGATGCACTGCCCTTAACCGGTGTGATCCTTACTAAGGTTGATGGCGATGCTCGCGGTGGTGCTGCGCTTTCTGTGCGCCACATTACCGGCAAACCGATTAAATTTTTGGGTGTGGGCGAAAAAGTCGATGCCCTGGAGCCCTTTCACCCTGAGCGAATTGCCTCGCGCATACTGGGAATGGGTGATGTTCTTAGCCTTATTGAAGAAGTCGAACGCAAGGTTGATAAGAAAAAAGCTGAGAAATTGGCCAAGAAGGTTCTTAAAGGTAAGGGCTTTGACCTTGAAGATCTGCGCGACCAGTTGCAGCAGATGAAAAGTATGGGTGGCATGGCCGGCATGATGGATAAGCTGCCAGGCATGGGCAATATGGCCCAGATGGCTCAGCAAAAAGATGTCACCAGCCAGTTTGGTCGCATGGAACACATTATCGACTCCATGACTCCTAAAGAGCGCGCCAACCCCGATATTCTCAATGGTTCACGCAAGCGCCGCATTACCAATGGGTCTGGTACCAGCATCCAAGACCTTAATCGTCTGCTTAAGCAACACAAGCAAATGGGCAAGATGATGAAAAAAATGAAGGGTAAGGGCATGCAGAATATGATGCGTGGCATGGGCGGCATGGCTCCTCCCGGTGGCGGCTTACCTCCGGGTGGCTTTCCAAAGTTCTAGGCCGGTGAGTACTTGGTCTGCGGGCTGTTATGCCGGAACATCAGCCGGTATTTGATTAGCGCTAAAAATAGTTTCCTTTCATCTTATTTTGACGTAATATACCGCGCCTTTCGTGGGGGTCCCGCTGTAGTGGCGTGGCGCTATGAAGTGCGTAGTTAAAGTAGCGATAAAATAGAATTTAAATGCATCAGGTTGGCGATTAGGCCGCTTGAACACAGGATTTCAGTAAATGGTAACAATTAGATTGGCTCGTGGCGGCGCAAAAAAACGTCCCTTTTACCACATCACAGTTTCTGATTCGCGTAATGCTCGCGATGCTCGTTACATCGAGCGTATTGGCTTTTTTAACCCGATTGCCCGCGGCTCAGAAGAGCGTTTGCGTGTAGATCTTGAGCGTGCCACATACTGGCAGGGTCAAGGCGCACAGGTTAGCGATCGTGTTTCGGCATTGCTCAAAGAGGCTGCCAAGCAAGTCGCAGCTTAATTGGTTCTGCCAGCAACTGGGAGTCGCTCTTTGGAAACATTAGTAGTTGGGCGAATCACAGCAGTGTTTGGTATCAAGGGGTGGGTCAAAGTCCATTCCTACACTGATCAGGTAGAAGCAATATTTAACTATCAGCCCTGGTGGGTTGATACGGCAGAAGGTCGGCAGCAGATAGTTGTGGACGACTGGAAACGCCATGCTGGTGATGGTCTGGTAGTGCATATCCAAGATGTGGACGACCGTGATCTTGCCCGCGCTTGGTGTCAACAGGACATCAGAGTCGATAAAGCACTGTTACCGCCTTTGAGCGATAAAGACTTTTATTGGCACCAGCTTGAAGGAATGGCAGTCACTAGCCATTTTGAAGGGCAAGAGATACGTCTTGGTTTGGTCAAACAGCTGCTAGAAACTGGTGCTAACGATGTACTAGTGATTGAGGGAGACACTGAGAGTGTCGATCGTGAAGAGCGGTTAATCCCTTACGCAGAGCAGTTTGTGACTAATATTGATCTTGAGAAGCGTGCCATAGAAGTGATTTGGGACCCGGAGTTTTAGCTGGCTCTCATTATAAAGGCAGCTAGAGCGTCTTGAACCAGTAACAAAGAGCACCGGCGCAGAGGTAAGATGAATGAAAATTGCATTGATTACCCTGTTCCCAGAAATGTTTGCAGCAGTCACCGATTATGGAATTAGTGGTCGTGCCGTCAAACACGGTTTGCTGGAAGTAACCAGCTACAACCCAAGAGATTACACCGACGACCGCCACGAGACGGTCGACGACCGACCCTACGGGGGCGGGCCAGGCATGGTAATGATGATAGAACCCCTACGCAGGGCAATATCCGCAGCCAGAGCATGGACAAACAATGAAGCCAAGGTGGTGTATTTATCCCCCCAGGGCGCGGTGTTAAACCAAGCAGCAGTTAATGGTTTCGCCAAGCAGCAGTCATTAATACTGGTTGCTGGTCGTTACGAAGGTATCGACGAGAGATTGATACAAACAGAAGTCGATGAGGAATGGTCCATAGGTGACTATGTTCTCAGCGGTGGAGAAGTTCCGGCAATGGTGTTGATGGACGCACTGATACGCCAGCTCCCAGGAGCGTTGGGACATAAGGACTCTGCCGATCAAGACTCCTTTGCCGAAGGTCTAATGGACTGCCCGCACTATACGCGCCCAGAAGATTACGACGGCCAAACGGTTCCAGAGGTACTTCTCTCCGGTAACCACGAAAAAATAAGACGTTGGCGTTTGCAGCAGTCACTAGTGCGAACCCAGCAACGAAGACCAGAATTGTTGGACCGCCTGAAGCTCAATACTGAGCAGCAGGCCTTACTCAAGGAAGCGAGTGCTGCGCTGGCAGATGATGACAAAGGATAATGTTCATCCTCTCTGTACAGAGCTCTAAATCAGGTGGCAGTGCCACCAACCAATGAAAATTGAGGAGCAAGAAAATGAGTAATAAAACTACTATTATCGCTGCGCTAGAAAAAGAGCAGATGACTAAGGAAATTCCTGATTTCAGCCCCGGTGATACCGTTGTTGTTCAGGTTAAAGTAAAAGAAGGCACTCGCGAGCGTCTTCAGGCTTTTGAAGGCGTTGTACTAGCCAAGAAAAACCGCCAGCTAAACTCCGCATTTACCGTGCGTAAGATTTCAAACGGTATCGGCGTAGAGCGTACTTTCCAGACTTACAGCCCATTGGTTGATAGCATTGAAGTTAAGCGTCGCGGTGCAGTTCGTCGCGCCAAGCTTTACTACTTGCGTGAGCGTTCCGGTCGATCTGCACGTATCAAAGAAAAGTTGGGCTAAGCTTAAGAGCTTATCCAGAAATAAAAAAGGCGACTCAATGAGTCGCCTTTTTTGCGTCCGATTTTTATGACCCACATCTAAGCCTGATTACTTGACAGATTCATGTCATGGTCTATATTCAAAATTATCTCTTACAAAATGTGGCGTAGCTCTCATTTTACTGCTCGTGCAGTTTTGAGTGCCAAATAACTAATAAATGGCGCCAGTTATAGATAGGCATGATTTTTGGTCTAGTGGGGCTGCGCAGAGTCAGTACATCCCTATCAGTTGGCATCTAAGCTTGGGGTCTGTTCACATCGGTTCTACCCCAGCAGGCAGAGACATAGTTTGCCTTGGCAACCAAAGTTGTGGGCAATATCGCTTTTTGTATTATTGTTGAGGTGTGGATTTAAAGTGATCACATAGACCGGCGGATGCTAAGAAGTCGGCTCAACAAGGCTCGTCCATTAATGAAGCCCTTAAAAGATCCGTTAAGGCTTAATTGGTAAGTTTATAAACCAAACATTAAGGGCAGAAAAGTGTGTTTAATGTGCTGCGGCTGCGTTAACGTTAAAGTCTTATCTTCAGGCTACTAGAGCATATATAGCTGGCCCAAGCTATTGTGTGTTGAATTATAAACGCGCAAACTAACGAGTGATAAGGCTTGGGCATCTATGTAGACTGGATCACATCTGAAGTGAACTCAAGGAATCAAACTATGCACGTTCTTTTAGTTGATGACCATGCTTTCGTTTGCGCTGGTCTCAAAGCAACATTAAGCGAAGAGCTCCCAAATATAAAGGTTACCACCACCGATCATGGTGACACGGCGCTAACTATTTTGGCAAAAAATGAAATAGATTTGGCTATAGTTGACCTGTTTATGCCCTTTGGTGCAGGTGGCTTCGACTTTATTGAAATGCTTTGTGAGAGCTATCCCAAGCTTCCGCTAATTGTCTTGTCGGCCTCTGAAAACCCCGCTCATATCCGCAAATGCCTAGATTTTGGAGTTGCTGGATTCGTTACCAAGTCAGCCCCCAAAGAAGCTTTGTTTGAAGCTATCGCTAAAGCGTTGGTTGGCGAGAGATATGTGCCCGAGTCATTGATAGAGTCCATGCCAGAAGTTGCTCGAGTCATTGATGAAGTCCATTCTGGCGCGGATATCGATATTATTTCTGGATTGGTCACGCATAGGCAGATGGATATTCTATTGCGTATTACTCAGGGGCGCTCAAACAAGCAGATCGCTCGAGAACTCGATTTGTCTGAAAATACCGTTAAAGTCCATGTTAGTGCGATGTTGAGGGCATTGGGTCTTAGTAATAGAACTCAGGCCGGAATTCTTGGGCAAAAACTAGGTCTGGCTGATTCAACTGATACAAGTAAATATATTTAATAGACGAGACAGGTAGGTAAGTGACATAAATTCTGCATTTAGAGGAAGCGATAATTATTAAAATAATAAATCACGCCACGATATTATTGTCACT
>Ga0209302_10000110_pt1 | contig 52782 bp, 61 predicted proteins | sample ArcOceMetagenome_2_FD_187445 | JGI IMG/M metagenome (GOLD analysis project Ga0209302, IMG submission 187445) | Marine eukaryotic phytoplankton communities from Arctic Ocean - Arctic Ocean ARC135M Metagenome (SPAdes) (version 2) | ecosystem: Environmental > Aquatic > Marine > Oceanic | place...
ATTATTGGTCAGAGAAATGAAACTGCTCAAAAGAGCGAAAAAGAAATTAAGTTCGGCAGAGGCCAAGTACGAACCATCCTCGAAGTTTTTACCAACAGAAGGGAAGACCATTCCACAATTGAGAAAAGCTCTTGGCCTCTCGGCGAAAACGTCCAGAGCCGCCTCTGCAACAGGTACCAAACAAGAATACTTTAAACTGGGCCAGTTGCAAGCTAAATACGATGCAAAGTTCGGTTCTTCGTCTGGCGGTTCATCTTCATCATCTTCATCGTCTTCGTCAAAGAAAACATCGTCTGGGGGCAATAAGATGACCATTCCACAATTGAGAAAAGCTCTTGGCCTCTCGGCGAAAACGTCCAGAGCCGCCACTGCAACAGGTACCAAACAAGAATACTTTAAACTGGGCCAGTTGCAAGCTAAATACGATGCAAAGTTCGGTTCTTCGTCTGGCGGTTCTGTCTCCACTATAGCAAAAGCGGCCGGTTGGGCATGGGGCTCGGCTGAAAATAAGGAAGTTGTGAAATCAAAGTTTTCGGCGATGGGAGCGGCTAGTTCTGGATTTTGGTGGTGCATGGAAAATAAGGCGGTGTGTGCGACCGGTGCCGTTGTTGGTGTTGCGGGCAGTTACATTGCAATCACCGCTGCCGTGGCATATATTACGGCCGCTGCCGCTGTCGCCGCGTATTATTCGGCGATAGGATTGCTCGGTCTTGGACTCTTTGCCACTGCTGCCATCGCCATTCGTACAGCATCGTTAAAAACATATGAGGCCGGCGAAGAGTTTGCATCATTAAGCACTCGTGAACTCAAAGCCAAGATCGTCGAATTGAAAGCAAACCAATGTTACAAATTTGACGTACGTTCCAGTTGCTACACGGCCGCCGAACTCCTAGCGGCTGCCGAAGATGCACTTTCTTTCCAGAACAAAATATGCGACGGTTCTGACTGTGCTGAAGTACGTGCATTATTTGATGGCGACGAGAATGAAGGTCTATCTGAAGAGGAACAAGATGAACTTATCCAGAAACGCAAGGATCTATTCTTTGGACATATCTGGAGAGTCCAAGAGTCCGCCGAAGAAGACACGTTCGCAGAATTGGAGGCTTATAACCGAAAAAAACTCCAAAAAATGTGTGATGATTTTACCAGACAGAATAAAGAGATCTTCCTCGTTGAAGATGAGGGTGGACATTTGGTGAAAGCATCTTTAACCGGTTCAAAAGGTATTCTTAAGGGCGAATATGAAACCAATGACATCCTAAAAGTATTGGCTGATAAACAGAAAGAAATGATCGGTCTGCACTCGGCTGCCGTTGATGAATGGGTTGAACTTTACAAGGCATTCGAAGGTCATAGAAAACTGATTAAACAGGGAGGTCTTCTCGACAATCTTCCGGAAAAATTGGTTAAATCAATGACTAAAAAATTGGAAAAAGCTCATGATTATAAGCCGCCATCAAGTCTATTGTCAGACGGAGATAAAGACAAACAGATGACTATAAAACTCAAGACTAAAAGAAAGCTTATTGACCAAAAAGTAAGAAAATTGCAGAAAATTGTAAACGCAATTGATGCTAGTGAAGAGGGCTCAGTAGTGGCGAAAATCCAAGAGGAAAAGCAAACGAAGGAGTGTTTTATCGAATCTGTCAGCGAGATTACCGATATTTTCAGAGAACACCAAAAAGACATGGGGACATTGGGCGAGAGAAGTAAGGACATTGAGGACGCCGGAATCGCCTTAGAGGAGCCAAAAAAAGAGTTAATGCGTCGCATCTGTGATGCGACGCATTTTCCCGAGGACCCATTAGAACTCGCTAAATGGGTATTGGGAAATCTTCGGAAGAAGCCAAAGCATGATCGTCCTCGTCGTCGGAGTCGGGTTCATAGGAGGAAAGGTTCCGATTCTGATTCTGATTCTGATTCTGATTCTGATTCCGACGAAGAACCCGACGAAGAATCCGACTCTGACGATGATAAGGACACTCGATCTATCGACGATATATTCGACTAATATAACCATAAAAAAATAAGAATAAAATATTCAGTAACTAATTTAACTATATAACCATAAAAATAAGAATAAATATGATCATTAATACAGAACAACTACCTGGCTGGGCTATCTATGTAATGATTGGAGGTGGAGTACTTCTATTTCTTTTAGTGATTTGGGCTATCGAATATATTTTGTCTTGTTTGACGTGCGAACCTTGTCGAAAATGCTATCACCGTCTTCGACAAATACTATACATCTTATTCTGTTGCTGTTTATGTCCGAAAAATGAAGATGTGGAATACGCTAGAGTAGATGAATTAATATAATAAAAACGAAGATTAGTATATAACCACGTATTACCAAACAATATAAATGGAAGCCCTGTTATCTTTTTTATTTTATTGTTTGCTGACGGGGGCGGCTCTTTACATTGTCTGGGTTTGTCTGTTCAAACGTTTCCGTCGATATCAAGAGGCTCAAATCAGTAAGTTTACGGAATTGAATCAGGAAGAGGTTGATTTGGAGAATGGGGAAGGTGGCCTCCTAAATATGTCTGACGAAGAAATAGATTTAGATTCGCAAGAGATTGAAGACAAAATATAATTTTTTTGTTAATATATTAAATGAATATGTTTGCTGGGCTCGATTCTCGTCTTAGTCCTCAATGTTTGAGCACATGACCGAGAATGTTCAGGGACGCAGCGTCCAAAATGGCTTCCGCATCTGCCTGTGAAAGCCAACGCCCATCGCGGATCTCGCACAATCCCTTGATGGCCTCCATTCCATTCGCATCAATGCCCGGCAGGTAGGGGTAGTACCCGATTGGGCAAAACCAATTGGTCATTTGTCTGCGTCTTGCACTCTCATCCGACCAAAAAGTTTTCATTTGATCTTTTTCGATGATGAGCTCGTACGTTTCGTTGAGCTTTTTGCGCCCAGAATCGGGGGAAATGTACTCTACGGCCCCTGTTGGACGCAGATGTTCCTCCAAAAAGTCCATTGGAACTCCAGACTCTTCAAATCCTTCTTCGATAGCGGTCATGGTGGCATTTGAACCCCTTTTAATGCCTCCGCGAACAATTTCACTGACAAGAAAGGGTCGGCCCGCCCGATCTCCCGCCATGACGATCTTGGTGTAAACGGTACACAAATCCAGAAAGAATTCCGAACGACCTTCGGACAATTCACCGACGATCGTGCGCGCCATCGCCTTCAAAGCCCTTTTATCGTCTTTGCCCTGGTCGTTGTTTTTATCTTCTCCTGGATCGTTGCGTTCAACGCAAGTGACAAGACGGGCCAGGACCGCATTCGCATCGATCTGTTCAGGCCAAACACATTTTGGAACCCATTTTTTTGAAACACAAGAAGTGAGCATGGCGTCTGCTTGCTCACCACTGGAAAAAACGCGCGGTTCGCCGTTCTTCATGGCGTTTCCAGGGACTCTCAGTCGTTCTCTTTGACCAGACGCGTCGATTGGGACCAACAAAACGTTGTGGGGAGTCCCTGACCAGAATTCCTCGGACCATTTTTCTTTGAGTGTTTGGTTGGATCCTGGCAAGATGTCATCTCTGGTACGATCGCCAGTGCCGACCCAGATGGCAGGCGTTCCAGGCGACGCGGCACCTTCGAAAAGGGTCAGAACGTCTTTGGAGCGAATTGCGATGCCAATGCCGCTTGGGGGTTTGGCAGCGGTGGTCTTGGCGCGCTTGGGGGGTGAGGGTTGGGCGCTGCTGGTGATCATGGCGGACATATTTGTTTGTAGTGTATTGTTAGTTATAATGTATGGACTAAATATTCGATAACGACTAAAATTTTGGTCCATATTTTTTCCTGAGAATTTTCCTGAGAATTTTCCGCAATTCCTGGCCAAATTTTTGGCCCACATCTACCAAAAAATTAGTCGTTATATATTCGTTAAATGACATACTCGTCCATACACAGGAATATCCGACGGAGAGTTGGGCGGAGCGGTCTGTACTAAAATATCCTCACCATCGTAAGGTTCAGACTCTTCATCAATATCAAGCAATGGACTAGACCATTTTTCTGGTTTTCTAGAACAACAACATCCCATTTCATACAAATATATATATAATGTTTATACTCCTTAATTTTTTGATGACCGTTTCCTTCTCTTATTCTTGTTAAAAGTATCGTGGTCTACAAACCACTCTTTCAACCTCCGGGAGGACCATTCTGACTTTATATTCATTAAAGGTTCGGTTTCTTGGAGAAGGAGAGTTTCGATGGCTCGAATACAAATGGAAAGTTTTGCACCTCGGCGATTTTGACGGAGAGTGTCCAAGGGTGTTTTCCATTCGAAAGACTGACAACTGTAATGTACACGATTCGTTATAAACGCTTTCAAAGGTCCCCATTCGGGCTTTATACTTGTTACTTTTGCCACGGCTTCGTTTAGAACGGCGTAATAATCGCCAGTAATCCACCCATGCAATTCATATGGACTCGTAATATTGCGGAGTTCGGTCGTCAACAGTAGATCTATATCATGCAAACAGTACCAAAAAATACCCCAAGAAATTCTTTCGAAATCTTCCGTGTTTTTGGCGGTAATTGCGTCGCGCGCGGCATGAACGAGTGTAAAAAGGTTTTCTGAATGCATTGACAGGCCTATTAGGGTCTGAGACGCGTATACCCCCCCTATATCAAATAAAAGGTCATGTAGGTGATCTTCAAATTGGTCAGAGATAGAGATAGACATGACAAGTTCAAGTTTACTAAAGCGACCTTTGACAAAGACTAAAATTTGTCTCGTTGATTGTCGTGACCAAAAATTTGGTCATTCGCCAAAATTTTGGTTGTTGATTGGCCAAAATTTTAGTAAACATTCGCCAAAATTTTGGTCATTCTTCAGATCCGTGAACTTTCATTCGCCAACATTTTGGTTGTGTTGAATGACCAAAATTTTAGTAAACATTCGCCAAAATTTTGGTTGTTGATTGGCCAAAATTTTAGTAAACATTCGCCAAATTTTTGGTTGTTGAATGACCAACATTTTAGTAAACATTCGCCAAATTTTTGGTCATTCTTCAGATCCGTGAACTTTCATTCGCCAAATTTTTGGTTGTTCATAAAAAGTGCCGTATATAAGATCTACGTCTTGAAGCAATATGTTTCAAGTACACGTGCCAAGGAGTCCAGTTTTTATGGCAGCGGAACCGCCCAAGAAAAGACCACTGGAAGGTGGAACCGCTCCCACTGCTACAAAACAACACAAGAAAGGGAGCCAAATGCTTAAACACTTGAACACTATACGCATCGTGTTAAATATAACTGCTAGAAAGGTGGCCGGAACCTGGTCCGCAGAACAGAAAACCCACTTGAATGCAATTCAAACCGTTCTGGAGCGCGCCATTCGCGCCGAAAGGGCCACGGTGGAATTCGGTGATGATTCTAGCGACGATTCTAGCGACGATGAGTCCGCTGAAGATACTATTGTTTATATGAGAGTTTATGTGGCGGAATTGTTATCTGCCGAACCATCTTTATCTGGTTCTTTGCAAGCTTTGCAGACCGAACTTAGAAAGAATTTACCCAGTGAGTTTGGCAAAGATGTCCGCGAAGGAAAGCGTGTAGTCTCTGACGATGATGATGACGATGATGACGACGATGACGATGATGACGAGGATGACGATGACGATGACATCAGGTTGACGACTGAGGATGACGATGAGATCGGGTTGACGACTGAGGATGACGATGATGACGATGACATCAGGTTGACGACTGAGGATGACGATGATGACGACGATGAGATCGGGTTGACTGAGGCTGAAGATGATGACGACGATTCTCCTGTCACTGCTCTTGTGAACGTCGGCCGCCGCAAAAAACGAAAGCCTTTGCCCCCGGTTGGGGCAACAGTTCGCGTGACCTTACAACACCACAAGGGCAAACACAACAAATTGACCAGATTATTGTCTACCGGTCCCCAAGAACTTGTATTAATGGGCGTGGGTATTGATACGCTTACTTTTTCTATGCCCGGGGGTGGTGCCAAAAAGAAAGGAACGACTTTGCTTCGAACAAATGTGACCATTGCGGAAATTACTGGCATTGATACTCCTGACACGTTACTGCCTGAAATGCTATTGGAGATGCGTTGGGAGGGAGATCCTCAATGGTATCTTGTTCGGTATGCGCCCGCATTGGACGGAACTCAGTCTGTTATCCTAATTTCGGACGGTTCCCTGCTTGATTTTGACTCTCAGTCCGACGAGTGGCGCTATCCCAATTACCCTGTATTCGTGGAGACCGATTTAGTACGTATTCTGTCACCTCAGGGTCCTCGAATGGCGACCGTAATGCAGGTTGAGGACGATCATGTCTATATTTGTGAGTGGAATACGAAGCGTCCAGGTGATGATCGGAATTTTGTTCTGGATGTATTTTATACGTCGGCTGTAAAAGTCGAAGAAGAACGTCAAGTTTCTGAAGCTTCCGAAGATTCTCAGTCAGAGGAGGAAGAGGAGGAAAATGTGTTTGATAAAGGCGATCTGATTGAAAAATACTATGGAAAAGACTACCGGGTCAAGGAGGTTCATTCTACCGACGATGGATACGAATATACATTGAAAAACAAGGAGGGTATTTTGCGCGTGTCCGAAGAAAAACTTCAGGATCGTTGGGATCCTGATTTTTCTGCCGGTGATGATGTTGCATTTGGAGACAATGCAGGTGTTGTTGTGGAGTTGGATTACGCGAACCGGTGTTATGAAATTGTGCTTGACAATGCGGCTGACGACGCACCCCCTTTGGTGGTTTCACCCGAAGAGATTGTCGCTCTGCAAGAGTTGACCTATGACGAAGGTGTTATTGTTTTCTTCAATTTTGGTTATTATCAAGTGGTTTCCAACCGACTGACGTATACCTTAAGACCCGAGGGTGGTGGTGAGGAGATCCACGACGTGACTGACGACGACTTGATAGTGTGGATTTTGGTATTAAATCCAAAATCCAAGACAAACGACATTATGCGCGTTGTGCGCCTTAAGAACAAGAAAGTAAAGGGCGTATATTTACCCTTTTACGAGGTTGAGGACAAAACTGGCAAAAAGAAAGATATCCGCGCGGGGTCTAAGAATGTAAAGGAGCAGTCCGATGCGGAAGCATTCTTTCAAGATGCCATGGTTGAGGAGGATGATGATTTAGACGCGGTAATCGTTTTTTCTTACGGGGAAGTGGTTTCTCTGATTGGAGCCGGTTCATCTTCTGAAAAGGCGACCGTTATCCGTCGTATTCCCGGCGCCGAACTCGACGATGAGAAATATGAGATAGATGTCGATGGCGAGCAACGAACAGTACCGGTGGGATTATTGGCAAAGATTGGTGCGAAAAAGGTTGAAACGATTACCGAAGAGATCGGCGATACTACTACGGACGATGAAGGAAACATCTGGACTATTGTTAAATTCAAAGACGGTAAAGCCGTGTGGGAAATGGATGATTCCGACGGAGACGAGTCCGATTCCGACGATTCTTTGCTTGATTCTGACGAAGAGGACGAATCTGACTTTAACGTGGGTACTTTTGTCACCGTGGGGGACCACGGAGAAGTGTATGAGGTGACAAAGGCAAAAGACAATATGTATACGGTCGTGTGTGCTTGGGACGATAATTTGGAAGTGGAGGACATTTCTGTCAACGACTTGAAAAAATACGAGAATGAGTTTTCGGTAGGAGAGGAAGTGCTTCACGAAGACAATCAGGCTAAAATTGCGGAAGTGCATGCTGACGGCACCTATGTCCTGACATCTGGCGAAGAGGTTACTGAGGACGAACTTACAAAATATATTGACGCCTTTAAAAAGGGCACGATTGTCCGGCGGATTGGTTCGGGAGTGGTCTACAAGGTAAAATCGCACAAGGATGGCGAGTATACGCTTATTAGTTTGGTCGATAAATCTGAACATAAAGCGTCTGCAGAAGAAGTGGATATCCACGAAGAACCATTGTTCAAAAAGGAAGATTACGCCCAATTGGAAGGCGAACAATATCCAAGAAAGGTCAAGAAATTCAAGAAGAAGAATTGGTCTTATAGATTGGAGGGATTAGAGAGAGAATTCCGCGAGATGGAGTTGCGCGAACCAGTCTCTCCAGAATTCGACAAAGGCGACAAGGTAGTTATATCTGAGACTGGAGAAGAAAGTAAAGTGAAAAAGGTCATTCGCGAACGAGGTTCGTATTTACTAAAGAACGATAAAGAAGTGAAGGAAGAAGATCTGGAAGCGGTTGAAGACGACGAATAAACATAAAAATAGCGAATATATAAACAAATGGTTTTTATTTTGAATGTATATAGCTACTATAGTTGGCGATCAATATTCTGGAAAAACTGCCTTGTGTTCTCAATGGTCTGGTTTCTCACCGACAACTACCTATGTGGCGACGATTTCGGTAGACCAATATTATTTGCCCCAATTGACTATCAATGACACTCCCTCTATTAAACGATTTTATAAAAACATTGATAGTCTATATGCATCCTCCGATCTTATGATCATTGTTTCGAAAGAAGATAAAGACCATGATCCATGGTATGCTAGAATTGGACCCATCGCCACGCATGCTACATGGATTTTAATCTTAAATGGAAAGCCACAGCCTAAAAGGCGTTTATGGGCTTTGGAGAATGACATCCGGGTCTTTGAATTGAATGCCGGTACCGGTGCGAATGTCTCTGAAACATTGGAAACTGTTCGTAATTTTCTGGAGCGTAAACGGTCGCCCGAAGCTGTTCAGTTGACTTCTATGGAATATTTATGGGAATACGTCCCGACGGGTTATTTAGGAGGATGTGTGTAATATAAAAATATTTATTTGTGTATAATTTCGTCTAGTGTACTGTCTTCTGCCGCTTCAACCGTGTCAAAATAGGCGCCATTATTTGTGGCGATTCTTTCTTGCAATAGGAAGGGCACTTTCTCAAATTCCTCTTGTAATAATGGAAAAGTTTCTGGGATGAATTGGCAGAAAGTTTGTAGGGTATGGATAGAGTTACCATATTTTGCTTCGTCCCATTGTACATTAGATCTGAAAATGTGTCGAAGGCCATCCGCGAGTTGCAATTGTTGTACGGCTTCCGGCGTCTGCCAATTAGCGAACGATTTTGCGGCAGATCCCATGGCTCTGGAGGCCAACGTTTTCATCACGACGCTGGAAGTTGCATTTTGTAGGCCAACTCCAATAAAACAAAGATGTTGTAGATTTTGTGTGATATATTGCTGGGCGTAGTGCCATTCAGCCCTAACAATTTTGTGTGACATCTTTGGCATTTTCCAAGTCCACTGTTCTGAAAGTTTTCGACATTCTATGTATAAGGTTTCCGCCTTTTTAAATATGCGATTTGCTGATTTGAATTCGTGTTTTGCAGCTTCCCGGTATCCATTTTGGACGAATATCTGCGCGAGAGCAACCCTTGGGACAATAGCTTCGAATAACCAGCATGGCGTTTGTATTTTCTCATGGTCGATAGACCAATAAAAGCATGGTTGTTGTACCAGTGTGGTATGTGGTTTAATCTGTTGTATAAGTGTGCTTACATTTCGACAGTAAGGTTCTAGGTGTTGGATTAAGAGCGCATTGTCTTCGCGCTGGTCTAACAACTGCTGAACCGTCATTCGCTGTCGTGTCAATGAAACTGTTTTGGCAAAACTATGGTCTAAACATTTCTCGAATTCGACGGGCCTCCGAATATGAATATTCATTTCTTGTTGAAAGAACGACCTTAAATATAGTTTTTCCATATAAATGGGGAACATGTGGAATTTAAATATCAAAGAGATGTTTGTTCAAGATATGAATAAACGACGTCGCTTATCTGCCACAACGATTTTTGACCCGGTACATCGTGAATATGAACTAGGGCCCGAGATCGTAGACATTATCAATACAACAAAATTCCAGCGCCTTCGTCGATTGAAACAATTGGCCACTGCTCACTGGGTATGGCTTGGGGCTACTCACACCCGGTTTGAACACTCCATCTCTGTGGCTTATTTGGCAGGACATATGGCCCGAAACCTGCAACAAAAACAACCGGAACTCAACATTACCGAACGCCAAATTGTATTGGTACAATTGGCGGGGCTTTTACATGACGTTGGACATGGGCCCTTTTCGCATCTTTTTGACGATGTTTTTTTGGCCGATAATGACTCACCCATGGCACATCACGAGCATAGGTCAGTCGCCATCGTCGCAAAACTCTTGAAAGAATCCGATTTTGAATATTCTCCAGAAGAAATCGTCTTTGTTCAGTCGTTAATAGCGCCGGGATCTGGACAAGAAGGATTCTTTTGGGAAATTGTCGCCAATCAAGTCAATCATCTTGACGTAGATAAAATGGAATACATCAAACGCGATGCCAGGGCATGTGGACTCTCTCAAGGCGGGTTTGATACAGACAGTATGCGGATCATTAACTCTGCTAGAGTCATTGACGACCACATCTGTTATCACCACAAAGTCTATGAAGATATATATAACCTCTTTCAGACGAGATATCGTCTACACACGACAGTCTATCGCCATCCAGCGGTAGTGGCCATTCACCACATGGTTTCGGACGCGCTCAAATGCTCAAATTTACCACTAGAAGAGTCCATACAAGACATTGAAACGTTTTGTCAATATGACGATACAATTCTGGACAGACTTCGAAACAATGCAGAACACAAAGAAAGTCAAAAAATTATAAACCGAATTGACGAGAGAAGACTCTACAAGGTCGCCCATACCGAAAAAAGAACAAAACCATGGACATCTGTACCCACGGCAGAAGCATTGGTCGAACTAGAGCCAGGACTACCTTTAAACACATTGATAGTAGATTGTTCTTGTGTTGGATTCATTGGAAAAGCTGATGGTCATCCGATGGACAATTTGAGATTTTATGATTCGCAAAAACCCAATAAATCTTTTACTGTCAAACGACGCTCTGTTTCGACATTGTTGACGGCCAGATATTGTGAATATTGGACCAGAATCATAGTAAGAGAGGCGGAATTCGTTACATTAGCAGAAAAGGCATGGGCGGCTTGGAAGTCGAGTATTTAGGCAAGAACTACAAAATAAATGGAACGTAAAAAATATAAATGTATTATTATTGGAGATTTTAATGTAGGTAAAACGTCTGTTTTGAATGCATATATGGATAAACCGGTCCAAGGCGTCGTGTCTACGTTGGGCATCGACTTTTTCACCAAAACTGTGGCTGTTAATGGACAAGACATTTATTTAACGATATGGGATACAGCAGGGGCGGAAAGATTTCATTCTCTAACACATTCCTATATCAACGGGTCGGATATAGTGATCGTCGTATATGACTTGTCCAAAAAAAATGTAAATTTGCCATATTGGTTGCGCCGTGCAGAAGAGGCGAATCCATCGGTTATAGGGGTCTTGGGGTGTAAGAACGACCTTACGGTAGCATTCTCAGGGGATTTGTATGATATTTTACATCCATGGTCGCGTCAATCTTACAACATCGTGACAGGCGTCTGTAGTTCGCGCCGAAAAAAATCGGTTCAAACTTTTTTTAAACGATGTTTAGCAGCTCTGCCAGGCTCGAAAACAAAAACGAATCTCCCAGATTTCACAAAAGTATCACATTTTGACAAAACAAGGAAAAATAGAACATGTTGCACATAATCCAAGTTTTTTTAAATAATAGGGTATAAAGGGCAGATAAACTTTATCAAACATGTCAGCAGCATCCATCCAAACAAAGAAAATCAACACCAAAGCACCAAAGATGTCCCGTAAAGAAAAGCGTCAGCGCAAAGAAGTTACGTCTCTCCAAGAACGTACCACGCCGATTTTGCCAGCCACCACCTTTAAGCGTATTGTCACACAGGAGGCCGCAAAGGTATCGGGAGAGCGTTTGCGATTCAATCAAGACGCCGTACTCGCATTGCAAGCAGCGGCAGAAAACGAACTGACCAAGATCTTTCAAGGAGCCGCATTTTGCGCAGAACTTGGAAAACGCGATACTGTCACCGTAGGAGATATGCGCAACTATCAGGCTATTCGAAACCTTTAGACCATAAACCACAGAATGAAACGATTATCGTGGATCGATCCGACTATTTAAACATAATTTATATTAACTAATCAATGTCTATTTTAAATTGCTCGTGCAGACTTACCATTATAAACTGTACAGGTCTATCCGCTTCCTTCCAATTCCTACCCGTTGAACAACACATGCGCCTACAACCAATCGGTACGGCACAGGTCTCCGCCACTGTCGACACTTCCGCATCCACACCACTCGAATGGATCAAAGAATGGATCCATCTCATCAGCTATGGACCCACCTACAACAAACTAGACTGGGAAATACCCGCGAATTCTGAGGCCACCGTTCGATTCGAAGTCACAAAACCCATGACAGTACACGTCAATTGGTCAGATCCGTCGGTGTCTTGGGACAAACACGAAACAGGAAGATGGTCCATTGATATAGCCAAGGCCATTGATGTCACCATATATCTTAAAGCAGAAGTTGGACAATATAACCAAACAAGAACTGCTGGAAAACCCGCACAAGTAAAGTCCGTTCAACTAAATCCATATCTTGAAATAGCATGCGACGACGACATTCCATTCGTTATCGAAAAAAAACCCATTGCACACATGTTCTGGTCACCACAGATTAATTTAGAACACATTGTAAACCCTAATGAAACATAATTCGTTTTTTATTTTAAGACTCTCCACTGAATACCCATACCCATTACTCGGAGGCCATACCCTTCAATCCACATAGGACCATTCGTGATCGTATCTACCTCAATAGAGCCGATAGAGTCTGGCAACCCATTCGGACGCGCGTTATATCCTGTTGTGTAGCCAATGAGGATGTTTTGGGGGTTGTAGACGGGCACGCCCTTGGAAGTCGACAGGTAATACAACGAACGATATTGAGGAGGCATATTGCCGGGGGATGCCTGACCAAAATTTTAGCGATGACTAAAATTTTGGTCTTTCATTTACCAAAAAATTGGTCTTTCATTTACCAAAAATTTGGTCTTTCATTTGCCAAAATTTTAGTAACTCATTTGCCGTTCCGACGACCAAAATTTTGGTCATCTTCAGGATCGATATTCTGAACACGGCGAATCAATGACCAAAAATTTAGTATATACTGACAAATTAGACAAAGACTATGAACAAAAGTACAAACTGGACCAATCAATCTAGAAACTGCAAAACTATGGCTAAAATCTTGAGTGAATGTCCAAAACAACCAACAGGCACGTCTCCATGCACTGTATATCGCACTATATTGTCACAATGTGAGAAATCCTCCAAAAAGACCAACAAATTAGTCACTATAAAGAACCAAAAAATTAGTCAATGAATCGGATCCTATTGGTCACTTTTCTCTCGACGGTCGCCGCAAAATCATACAACGCATACAGAACAGATGATGCCTACTACTTTAACGTTGGTGGATATGGTCTTAAAGCCACTTTGGACGATCATAGACGCCTAAAAATATATGGACCGCGCTTTTCGAGGATATGGTCTTTGCCAACCGACGCGGATACTAAACATGCCAGAACTTTCCGCAATGGTAATGTTTTCCAAGTTGTTGTTCCACGCTTTAAGACGCCAAATCTGACTGGTGGTGAAGTACCACGCGGAACGACGATAAACTTCGCCGCCGACCATGTTTGTGCAACTTTTGACGGGTCAGAGCCTGAATGTGGTCACCCATGTGAACATGGAAAGATCTTAAAAGATTTTGTCATTTCAGAAGATGAAGTTATTGTCAAGCTGAGGACATGCAAGGCAGACGTTTCTACAGAAACCGCCATATTTCACGCGTTTGACACTGATATTGAAGTAGAGGATAGTTTTGAACACGCCCCTGAAGTCATTGGAGAACACGGATGGTTTGATAGACATGGTGACGAAAAACCTTACTAGTTTGGGACAAATAAACGTTAATTTTTTTAACAATCATCTCCTAATAATCTCATGGTGTAGTGTTCGTCTTTTTCACATATATCATTTCCATCAAACGTGCAAATGTAGTGAAGAGCTTCGTGGAGCATCGTACCAAGAAGATAGGTGTCGTTGCATTTCGCGGCCGGGATCCACATCCTATAATCGTCCGACTCTCCGTGTAACTCGTCAGAGTCAGAAGTTACTCTCGCGTTCCTAACCTTTTCAATGGCCTGGTCGAAGTGCATCTCTATTTTGGGCTGTTTCGAGTATCGTTTGGCAAGTTGTTTGAACGCGGCAAGTATCTGAGGTTGTTTGGTCTTGAGAATAGCGATGACGGCCTCTTTCTGTTTGTTGATACGTCTTTGCGAAATGAACGAGCCAGATGTATTTGGATAACTTGGAAATACACTCATTTGACATCTTATTCTTCGATATTTCTTTATATACTTTGTAATCTAGTAATAACTTGGATGGCACAGGCATGAATTGCAGCCACCGCTGCGCGCGCATCGCTCACACATCTCGAATAGACACATTTGACAGGCGACGACGTGCAAACCACACGCGTATTTTCGACAGGTTGGACATCCAAACATTTTCTTGATCATGTGTCTGGAATGACATGTTGAACATCTGTCTATGGCTGGACACGTTTCTACGATTTCCTGCCACTGTTTGGGTTTCAATGAAGCGTCGGAGTATTGTTCAGCGAATTTGCCGGCTATTCGCCACTTCTGTAGGTCTGACAGTTCAAGGTAATCGAAAACAAGGGATAGCACTGGTCGGCATTCAGAGAGCCAAGCGTCCATACACTAAAAATTTAGTAAAAGTTATAATCATTTTTATTAAATATTTGGTTTCTTAGAACATATCATGAATACCATTACGAAAGGGCAAAGAAATTTCTGGGAAAATTTCTACTAAAAATTTGGTCAAAATTTGGTCATTTCTACTAAAAATTTGGTCATTTGTACGAATTGAACACCAATCATGTCTATGACTCCTTCTGAAGCTGCAACCCTCTTGACCCTCATGTCTGGCCGAACGACGGAGACTGAAAAACATCCCATCGTTGACGGTTTGCGACGAGCATCCTTCAGAGAGGTTCAGCGAGACCTGCCGGCGCATTTTTGGGTGAAGGATATCGTGCGACCAAATGGTCGCAAAGACAAAATGTTTTATTCACCATCTGGTGATCAATTCCGATCTATGAAACAGGCCGCGGCATCTCTCTAGAATTTTTTGCGAACCCTTTCCAAAGCCGGTCCTATTTTGTTGACACGTAGACTCAGAATGGTATGCAGAAGATTTGTAGGCTCTACAGACCATTGATATGTGACGACGGGCGCCGCTTCTTGAAAGATCTCATAGGCAAATGAAATATAGGCCATCATTAAATGTTGTGGAGGTAATTGTATTAAAAAATCCCATAGTTCGAATATTTCATCAAAATGTACCGTTTGTGTGAACCATATCATAAACCATTTGCACGGTAAAAGGGCAGATAATGTCTCAGAATGGTTCATCATCAATTTGTCCAGCGCTGGTCTCTTCTTCCGAAGTCGTTTGTGAAATTCAGACATCCAGTGGCGCCGACACCATTCAAACCAACTCAAGTTAAAATCGGGAATCATGGGACGTATTCGCCCTACAATCGCCGAAAAACACCAAAAAACATCGGCATGAGCGTGTTCACTATCCTTAAACACATAAAATAAAATAGATACCATGTAATTAAACCCCTGTAGATAGGAATCCCCCTTGTGTATTGACGCATATTCGATCAAGATCTTTTTTATGGAAGGTGTCAGACTTTGAATGTCTGGTTGATCTGCATATGTTCTGGGCATATCCGCCTCAATCGTTGTGCGCAATGAATCTGAAATATCATCGGAGCCTTGGATAAACTTGACATACAAATGACGTTTGTGTTCTATGTTTGATCCCATCAACGTTTTGCGCCAACTATCGACTCGTCTTTGCATTTAGTTTGTTCGGTAAAGACTTTATACCCTCTTTAGAAGAAAACAAAAAGAACTATAATTAGTATTTAATCTATGTGTACTTTACTTATTATGCAAGCCGAAAGAGTTGAAATATGTTCGTCCCGTCTTATGGCAAAGGGAGTCAGTGGTCAGTGGTTTGTACCATTGCAAACAGATTCGTCGGCGGACGATGTTCTAAAAGCATTTGCACAATTTTTATTGAATGGGTCCAAAGTGACTGGCTATCCGATCTTACAACAATCTTTTGAAACGTTGACGAGTTCATCCGAAGAATGTATGTTTGTGTTTATGCGACGAGGCACTGATGAAGCGGTCGGTATATTGAAGTCGAATAAACCACTCTGTTCACAAAGAGAACAGACACTTATGAAACAATTGGGCATTCAGTCACAGTGGAATATACCATTTTTTACATGGAAAGAAATTCACCCCAATTTGACGAATTCAATGGAAAGTCAATGTCGATACATGAAGGGGCCTTGTTTTGGTATATGGTGTTATCGATGACCCATGGGCATGCCGTTTGGCTGACGTTCGAACAACTCAAGAGCATGATAATGTTCTTCAAGGGCGAGGGCAAGTTCTTCCCATCGTATGAGCGAGATATCGCTTTCGTTAAGCGAGATAGATTCTGTCTCAGTCGTGTGAGATGCAGCGGCGACAGATGACATTTTTAATTTATTAAGGGTTGTTAATAGAGATCCCATAAAATCCAATTTTATATTTCTGTGTAATGTTTATGTACATTTCTAGCGTTATTATAGTCGCCCAGATGTCGTTCATTCCCGTATTCTACTTGCCATTCCAACATACTACATTTGCACGATAATTCAGCGGCCGTAATGATGGTCCACGGTGTTTTCAAAGATAATACGCCCACCGATGTCAAAATAAATGACACAAAAGCAGAACATGTGAATACATCGGTTTGGCGAGGGATCGGCTTCTTAAAAAGTGCCGCGCACCAATCCTTAGGTCTATCGTCGTACTTATGTCTATAAACCATTTTGTGAATTCTAATCAATGTATCCGCGCCGAAAAACTTGGAATTGCCCTCGCGAACCCATATTGAGACTTGGCCCGGATATTGTTCAGTATAGAATGTTAATGGCGTCAATTGTACACCGAATTTCACAAAACTATCTTGTGGATCGGGCGTCCCGTGCCAAGAGCTTTCCCAGACGAACTTCCCTTTCAAATTGGGCGCCCAAGGCGGATCAACCACAACAAGAGCCGCATGAGAATATTTGCTGCACGTACACTTCTTTATTAAACAATCAAGAATAGCCATCGGACACGAACTCGGCTTTTCACTGAACAATAAAATATCACCCGTTTTCAATCCCTCCATATATGATTTTGGTTTTGCACCTTTTATAGCAGGAATCTTCAGGTTCAACGTTCTGAAAGATAATGACCAAAATTTTGGTCATTTGTCTGAATTTTTGACGCTCAGGGTTTCTAGTTCCGCCAACCTTGATTCCAATGCAGCAATTCTTTCTAAAAGGGCATCGACAATAGGCCCCAAACGGTCACTCATTTCACAAACAATGTCTTTTTTGGACAATGGGACTCTCTCGTTTTTCCAACAGTGAATGTTCTGGAAAATATCGGAGGTGTTTTCCATGGTCAATTGACTTATGAACTATCTAAATACCATTAAACAACGGTCGTGTTGGATTTTAAATGACCAAAATTTTGGCCAAAGATTCTTCAACAACCAATTTTTTGGCAAATGATCACCAAAAATTTGGTTAAATTTCTGGCCAAAAAATTAGTCATTGATTTAACCAATTTTTTGGCAAATGATCACCAAAAATTTGGTTAAATTTCTGGCCAAAAAATTGGTCATTGTTTAACCATTTTTTTTTGGCAAATGATCACCAAAAATTTGGTTAAATTTCTGGCCAAAAAATTAGAGTCATTGATTTAACCAATTTTTTAGTCATTGATTTAACCAATTTTTTAGTCTAATTGTTTCACCGACTATACAACATGACCACTCTCGCAACCACAATCTTGACCGACCCATGGGAACAAGCGCTCTCAAAGCACGGACAATCCGTGCAACCACTTTGCAAGCACATTTACGACTGCCTGGAGCTCTCAGAGGGGGTGACAGCCATCGGCGTGGTGTCAGAACCACCTCCGGACCACTCGCCCTTTACTTATGTTCTCAAGGTGATCCTGAAAAAAGAAAAAGAATTTTCTTTCACCATTGAGATCCAACCCGCTGAAACAGGCGAACGCGTTCTCAAGGCTAAGATGGTGCTCGCACAGCTTATTATGAACGACCCACTGCTTCTACGCGGTGTTTCGTCGTTCGATTGGTCCGTAAATGACGGCAGTTGGACCGGAGAAATTACTTTTCGTGGTCATAAAGTGGACATCTCTGCCTTTTTTGATGGAGAAATCTTAGAGACTTGGAAAATTGTGAACGAAATCATTCGCAATGTTTCCGCCAGTTCCGGCGAGCAATACGTCTGTAGCATTGGTATGGTACCGATTAAGGGAAATGTGGCCTATCTAGAGTGTGAAGATACCTCGGATGGTCACCGCGTATACGAGGAAGCCAATATTAGAAAATGGGTCAGTGAACAGGGCACTTCTCCATTTACCAGATCTTCTGTCTTTGTCTCCGATATTAAAATTAAAGCAGCCGCGTCTGTCCCTGTGGCGGCATGTCCTCGAATATTGAAGACGCGCAAATCTGACGTGATTACAGACGCCAAAGTCAAAAAAGCGCGTGTCCGAGTGCCGAAAAACATTGTCTGTGTATGGGACCGATCTGGTTCTATGCAAAATATGGCCCAAGCCGCTGAAGACGGACTTCGCAAAACGATTGAGGAGCATAAAGCCATTGCAGAGTCCACCGGAAATCCCACCTCCTTATGGGTGATATCGTTTGACAATGAAATCGATACACATATCAACGGTGAAGACATTCTTACGGTTTCGTTGGACAATCTGTCCGATTGGACCCAGCCCAGAGGAACGACTCGTCTATATGATGCATTGTACGATGCCGCCTTGAAAATGGAAAAAATGGTCGGTGATACGATCTTTATTGCGATGACAGATGGCCAAGACACTTGCTCTGAAGTCTCTGCTGATACTGTCCGTACTGCTTTGGAGAAACTGAAAGATGAACAGTCTTTGGAATGTATTTTCATGGCTGCTAATATCGGCGATGCTCGAATTGTTGGCCCGTCAATGGGCTTTGACGCCGACACGTCTATTGAGTTTACGCCAATGGCGGCGCCAATGGCCTTTAGAGCAGCCACACAATCGTCTTTGCGTTCTGTCACCGGCGGTTCAGCGGCTTTCACGGGCATGGAACGCCAAAGTTCTTTAGCGGCTCCTGTGGGGGCTCGTCGCGCCCTGTTCCCAAGATCTATCCGTCGTTCCACTGCACTTTAAAAATACAAATATTTACAAATGAATAAAAAAATGCTATTTAATGTTCTTTTTTTTAAAATAAATATTATGTCTTTTCTAAGAAGGTTTTTGCGGTCTCGTCGACCGTCGCCCCAAGGCGATGCTTCTATTGAACGAGGACATCCCTTTGTTCGATTAGAAGACGATGACCAGCATTTTGAAGCGGAATTCTTCAAATACGCAGCTGCTCCTCAGTATCTTGTCAAATATTGGCTCAAAGATAATCAGCCACAATGGCATTGTACATGTCCAGATTTTATTTATAGGAGAATGGTGTCACAAACAATGTGTAAACACTGTCAGGGAGCTGCAATGTCCGTAATGGCACCGACACCATTTGTGAACGCGCATATAACACCGATCACCCCTGAAGAGTATACACAACTGATGGCGACGCCTATCGGCCATCCGTTGCCTCTGGTGGGTCGGACGGTCAGAATGCGTGTGGAAATTACAGGCGAGCCGGGTTATGTTGCATACACCAATAGAAAATGGAGATGCTATACGTGTGGTGGCCCATCCGGAATAAAATATTTGAAGGGAAAACAGTGCAAACATATTGCTTGTTATACGCATTCATTAGAGGACGATACATATGAACAATATATTACAGTCATGGCTACTGGTTCATTTAGGGGGGCTAGAAATAGACAAACAATAGATAGAAAGGCCAATTGGCAAAGATTTTAGGATCCTGTCATTACTTTAAGAACTGGTGTAGTTTCTGACTCTTCTTCAGTGTCTTCGTCCGAATCCAACGAGACCATTTGAAAATCTGTCCATGGTAGTGCTGTTGATGGTGCTTCTGGTAATTGTATTTCGGAGCACAGTAGGTTGTATTCGTCTTCAATTTCGCTGTCATCCACGGCAAAATGTGAATTATCAGTGGTAAGCGTTTCGTTTATCTCGCACGCGTCGTCGATCATTTCTGTAAGTGTTTCTTGCAGTTCTTCGACTTTTTGGATGTCATTTTGTTTTAAAAAGTGTTGAAATGTCTTTGATGTTGTTTTTACTGCATCTATATGCATTTTTGTGACATTTAGAGATTCTAGATGGTATCGTTTATTGAGACAAGCAGTGAGTCTATTTTCTAGTTTTTGTTTATGATGGCGAATGATGTGAATAGTTTTGACGTGTCTGATACAGTCATCTTTCCTGTTTAACTTTCTCCTGGCTTGCAATTTTTGTTGTGCAATTTGCATTTCGTATTTGTCTATGAGCCTTGCGAGTGTATTTTCGACTTGTTGCATTTGTTGAATACATTCTACAACTTGATTTGTATTTTTGGGCCAACAAAGGTTTCCCATTTATCTTAGTGATTGGGAGTATTTATATGCGTTCAGGTGAATTAAAAGATGTCATTATCGGTGAGTTTTTATCGACCTTTGGATTATTTTGGGGGCGCCTTTAATCGTTTTGTAACGTGGTTTACATCTGGAGAGTTTTGTCACTGCGAGTTGGTGCTTCATACAACACCGAAAGATATTATGGGTGCTGTGAAGGAGATTTACAAATCGGCTCAGAATGGCGAGTACGCGCCAGAAGATTGTCAGCGTATTATCACTCAGATCGAGATGAATTTTTTCGATACTGGATTCCGTAAGGCGGTCCAAACCTCTGACAATATGGTGTTGTCCTTTTCTTTATTGTGGGGTCATCCTATGAGCGTGCGTGTGTTGTCGGAGACTTCACATGATTCCTGGTTTAAGATCCCAACATCGGATGATCGGATGGTTGAAATGTTGAAAGGTCCAGAAACATCTGATCAAAATTACCAAGATATTTTGAAGTTTTCTATAGAAGAACTTGGTAAAAAATATAATAATACGGGTGCTCTTTGCTCCGTCTTACCTTCATGGTCTGAAGGCTCGATGGGAGAAAGACGAGCGTCATATTTCTGTTCTGAATTCATTGTGATGGTCTACCAACGACTTGGATTTATGAAAGAATTAAATGCTGAACATACAACGCCAAATTCTTTGTATCAATATTTTCAAAATTCAGAGGACCGACAACGAGAATAACTATAAATAGGTGTTTTGTGCTACGAAATGACCGAAGATCCTGAGGAAAAAATCGCGTTTGTCTCTCCGACTGGTTCCCTGTCTCTTCCCCTAAGAGTTTGTTCCGCCACTTGTAGAATCTCAAATAATCCATTGTCTCTGCGCGAAATGATAAAATTAGCTGTCTGTGTATTAATTATACAGTTTATATGTGCTGGAGGTCTTGCAATTAGCCGTTCTGAGACGAGTCTTCTCATATGGCTATGCATTGGTCAAGTTTTCACGAAATGTATTTTATATACATTTATGTATATAAATTTATTGTCTGGGGGTTGGGGTTCGTCCAAGAGTCGTTTCTGGTGCGACATTAAAATAATGTATGTTCGTGGGTTTAATACAATTCGCAGTATCACGGACATGGCTTCTTTTACTTTGTATTTATGGATCACAATGCTTGTACTGGAAGTGGATTCCGAATTAACGGCGGCACTATTGCCTTTGTTAGCTATTCTGGCGGAATGGCAGGCGGGTCTTTCGGAGAATCAATTGCAAGATGATGTAAATGTCACCGATAAATTTATTACAGAGGATAATGTATTGTCTTTAGAGGGACTGCATTATCAACAAGTCCAGAAGAAAGACCCGCGGCCAGTCACTGTGCCATTCATGGCGCATTGTCTGATAAAAACGTACGTATTCACCAGTCTATTGATTATAGGTCGTCGTGGTGAAACACCTCTGATATTCGGCATTCCCATTGTTGGCTTAATCGTGTTTTACACGTATATCGCGACCCTAACGTTGGATTTTATGTACATTAAACGATTCCAAACATTTTGCCAGGTGGAACTGTACAAAATCATTATTGATATGATTTTTCCCGGCGTTATTGTGGCATTTTCTCTTGTGTAAAGACTATGTGATTTTAATTATAAATACGAATATAAAAAATGAAATGGATTCTTATTTACAACAACATGTACCAAAATATGCTAAACAGTTAATGCTGCAATCACCACAAAAAGTGAGAGAATTTACAGCCCATTTTCAGATCAATCCATCCGCACTTGACCATTTCTCCGTACAAGATCTGATAGACGCGCCCGAACTCTGGCTTGTAGGTACGGAGCACGGGAAACAACGAGACCAATGGCTACAAGAAGTATATCCGACGTATGAGGAGAAGGAAGAGATCACAGAATCGATCCTTGTTTGTGGCAAATGTCAACAGAGAAAAGTAGATTATTATCAAAAGCAAACCCGAGGAGCGGATGAACCCATGACCTGTTTCTGTCATTGTTTAAATTGTGGCGCCAGATGGGTTCAATAACAGTCGAGTGGTATACCAGGGCCAGCGGCGTCGCCTATCTGCACACCATCGGTCCCGATGCACCAACAAAATCCCGTAGAGCCGTGACATTGTTTTGGTAACAATTTTCCGACTGGATCTCTTTGCGGAACATATGCCCCGACCAGATTTCTAGTATTGGCATTGCAACCACAAACAATCCAAAAGAAAAGTATAAACCACATCTATATAAACATTAACTCTTAAGTATGACTTATGGACTGTTTTGAGTGTATGTCTATCGTACCCGTTCTTCTTTTCAGACTTGTTGTCTATCTATGTCCATGTATGTTTAAACATAAAACGCATTTTAATTCGTCGCTTGAGGCCCAAATGAACAGCGCAACCTTTAAAAGAAAGTTTGGATGGTGGACCGGGGCATATAAACAAGAAATAAATACACGAGAATGTTTTTACACATTGTTGGGACTATTGAACAGAAAAAAGGGCACTGAAGAACTTGAAATGTTTGTTTCTAAATTGGCCGAAAATATGAACCGAACTGGACAAGTTCCAGACCGATGGACGGTGGGATGGTGGGCCGGAGAAACCCCGCATTATAGATCACGCATCAAAGAAGTACCTGTTGTCGATTCAAACATGTTTTTTCTAATTTTAATGTGGTACAATTACTGGGACAATCAGGGGGACGGTCCGGGTATCACCGCAGATCTCTACTTGTCTACACAGAGAGCTTTCAAATGGCTAGAAAGATTTATTGCAGACGATACTTTTTACGAACCCGTGGACTCTTCTTGGGAAACTACACGAGAACATTCCGGTCACTTGTTATTAACAAACGTCCTGATGATCAAAACTATACATTCCATGGAAATGATCGCTCTCGTTAATAAAGATACACGATTGAGAGATAAATGCAGAGCCCTTCATACAAAATTCATTCAAAAATGGCAACCGGAATTGTACAGAACGCAAGAAGTACTGCCCAGAATTCTCGCTGTATATTGGAGCATTGTACCGGCAAGCTTTACCATGTCATTTAATCAAGAATTAAATACGCTATTTATACCACTGAGGTCAGAAGGCCCAATAAAAATACGCAAAACGCTACGTTCGTGGTTAAAAGGCCGTGACGACATGCACACGGATGTCATATGGCCTTTCGTGGGGTTTTTATGGATACTAGCATTGTCCAAGCATATGAAAATAGAAGCTGCGTCTCATTGGTGGAATAATTATATGGATTTCCATGCGCCTTCCACACTGCATGATATGTACGATACCGACGGAAAGCCTATACACCGTGCATTTTTAAGGGCAGAGGGCATGCACGTTGCAACAATATCTTTATTTTTGGCAGCAAAACATGCCCTCGAAAATATGGAAAATGATGCTAAAAAGTTACAATGGATGGATACAGAGACTTTAACAACTAGGAGTGATGGCTTTCATGTATAGACATTAAACACAAAAGATAATAATATGTTATTTATAATTGCCAATCGATGAAGTAACAACAAAATGTCCTCTGGTCTATCATATTTAAGGCGGTCCGATCTGCTTCAGAACGAACAACTTGGGGAAGACGGCAAAGATGGCAAGACGTATTTGATCAATATTGGTCCCAAGTACTCTGGAGAATATGCTGGCAATAAGATTACTCTGCGTGCCCAAACAAAGGTCGCTGTCAAGACCTTTAAACCAAAAAAATCAGTGGCTAAAATATTGAAAGAGGCAGAATATCAGACCATATGTTCAAAGGCAGACATATCTCCTGAAATATATGGAATCTCAGTCGAAGAGAAGTACATTGTCATGCGTAAATTGGAGTCATTACCAGCCAAAGATTATCATCAAGATCGTTTGCCAGACGATGTACAATATATGATGTGTGCCCTTATGGCGCGTTTAGACGACGTTTCTATCCTTCATGGAGATATGAATGCGCTAAATGTGATGTTGGACTCGAATGGTCGTCCATACATGATTGACTTTGGGTTTGCGAAAAAGATATCGAAAACAGTTGTGAAGAAACATGGGGAACATCCCAACTTTACGGTATCTTTGTGGGGATTGGCGAATGGTTTTAAACGTCACAAGGTATCGGTGCCTATTCTAAACGAATGTGTAACAACCGCTAAAAATGGCGGTGATTTGTCGCCATGGATCGCGCAGGGCGAAGAGTTACTATTAGGAACCCGTAGGAAAAAAAGGAGAAGACGTTAAATGTATATATAAAAGGTACTTTTTCTTTTAAACGGAATGTGTGAAAATTCATTTACATGTATGCGCCAGATCAATATTGCGGGATATGATTTAGAAGGTTATCAGTGGTTTTTTATCATGATTGTTATAGCATTTTGGTTGCAAATCATTTCTAATTTCATTTGGTTGAAAAATTCTCAGCTAAGTCGAGAAATTCTGCGCGATCCACCTGGTTCTAAAACTCGTAACAATTTAGTCCGTTGGTCTTCGTTTTGGGTTGGTATTTCCACTATGGTCTGGATTTTGCGAATTGTACTGGTAATAGGCAATAATATTTGGATATTTATTGTCATTTTACTTGGAAATGTGACTGGAAACCACTGGGCGTTGACTGTTCAAGAGGCCGATCTTTCCCGAGAATTGATAGTCCGACAGGAAAAAAAGAAAGGTCTCGTTTTGTAAGTATATAATCCTCAAACTAAAATGAAATGATAACCTCTGAGGTTTCGATTGTGGAAGATGGGTCACCAAACGGACGCGTTCAACATTCCGTATTGTCGTCAGACATAGACAGGGATTATAGTCATTCACTCAAGACCAGTTCTACTGGAATTGGACACGAAAAACACAGTACTGCCGTGACGAGTCACGGCTCTTATGGCGTTGCGGGACAAGATGTCTATGGCCATGATCACGATTCTATTTTTGTGGCGGATGGTCATGGATCAAATGGACTGCAAGCGGCTTTAACTGCCATCGAAATGCGACACGTTGTTTCTCAATATAGCGCACAAGACATCCTGAAAGGTGTCCGTGTAGTTGAGTGCAATATACGAAATTCTGTTGTTTCCCTGTTAGAAGGCGCAGATTTTCCACGTTCCGGTTCCACATTCGTACAAATGCGTCTAGTTTCGTCGGGTTCGCGTCGTTTTATGGTCACTGTAAACATCGGCGATTCAGAGGCGTTGCTAGTGTATCGCGAACGCGTCCATCAAACTTCTGTAGCGCATAGTTGGGACGACCTATCTGTGTATCGTCGATATGTGATGAATTGTGCGCGTCCTAAAAATGTCTGTTACAATCGTTGGAACGCGAGCCGGCATCAATTGCTGGATCCAGACGGTGAATATCGCCCCATGATGATCTATGACATTAATGGTAAACGAGTTGGTATCAATGTGCGCAATTTGGACTGGATCACCAGTCTTTATCAACGTGCGCATAAACCGAGGTTCCGCTATGGGACTCAGGGCGTTCGTATTCCTTCCAACTCGCATGAAAATTGGGGTTCGTCTGTCTTGTTGCATGGTACTGCACGTGGTCAAAATATGGCCACTTATGGAGATACTATTTCTAGGGAACATGCCGCTGTTCCTATAAATATGGTACATGTCTATATTCATGAAATACCCCCGAAAGAAACCGTTGTAGCTATAGTTCAATCGGATGGTGTCTCTAATCGCCGAACATTAATAGAATGTGGTTATGTTGCTTGGTCTTCAGTGTCTGCAACAGACTATATCCAGAATATTGCGGGCGTCCGCGACGATATGTCTGTTGGAATGTTGGTATCATCACCCATCACCGAATGAAGATTCCATGTCCAATGCTGTCAAACATTCTCTGCAAATAGGACAGGCCTTGGCTGCGGTTAAAGACGCAGCCATACCGTGTCCATAACTTTTAATGATTGCATCTCTAGAAGTATTCGTTTTTTTTACTCTAAAAGAGCAATATAAAAAGGCCAAGAACACTGCCACCATACCTATAAACACATTTTTCCATCGAAATGCGTGAGGAAATCGGTGTAAACACCGCAGATACCAAATCAATATACCTTCCAATAATATGTGGACGGATTTGGCTGTATAGGCTCTTTTAAGGGCTGGTCCCGCAATAGATTGATTTATAACCGACCGAAACAACCGATGTCTTTGGTATATTGCAAAAACATAGATACAAAAGAGTAGTTTCACGGACAAACTGTCCCAGAAGAATGAGATCCCAAAGATGCAAATAGACCATAGGAACGGCAATTTTTGGAAACATATACCGAACAATAGTATAGCAAAGCATTGGTATACCAATGGCATTTTTGGTCCGTTGAAAGTGACAAAAATAGCCCAAATGATCTTTTCTCTGTAATTATTTATGTTTTGCCATGTATCTGTGGCGAATACGATGGGGGCATGTTCTGCTTCTACAAATAATACAATCGTATTTACGGTGCAAACGATGGACCAAAATATATCTGGACCCTTTGTTATGTTTTGGAAGGATGAAATACAGGCTAGTGTGATGGCGACATGGAAAATGATGACACATTGGCACCATATAGCATGTTTTTGTAAAATATTTATCATTTTATTAATATTTATAATATATATTTTTGATATTTATATTATTTTTTTGGGTATAAGATCCATCCAATTGTAAGAAATGTTACTGCGATGGCGTCGTCCCATTCAAATATGTCTTTTCCTCGTATAATATCCGAGAATAGTGTGGCAATGGGGTGCACACATTCGAAAATGGCAACGCCATCCGCTGACATTTTTTGTGAAAAATACGCGATCAATCCATATTTGATACCGGCGGCAATAGCTGATGCAACCAATATTAGGATCCAGATGTCCAAACGGTTATTTGTGATCGCTGATAAATGTTGAGGTGTCCATACAATCGTTGCAAAAAACATAAGAATGACCGCCCAAGTATTTCCCATCCTAATCGTCGCTAATTTATTCTTTGCTCCCTTCAACATGACAAAGAATTCCGCAGTAGCCATCACCTGCAACGATGAACCAAGAACAGCGCCCCATATTTGCCATAATTCGGCCTGCCACTCTACAGAATACCAAATCGCCAATGTACCACCCATTGTTAGTGTAAGTGCCAAATATTTTTGTTCACCGATCTCTGTAGAGGTTCTCGCGAGGACGACCAAGGGTATGAATGGTTGAAAAGAGACAGATATTCGATATCCCGTCCATATGACGGACATTGTGTAAATAATAGACGGAATAACCCAACCAACCAGTGCAAATTTTAACCACCATCGCCACGGCTTTTGGTCTAATGTTTGTCGCCACGAAAATATCCACAAAAATATCATCATAAAAAACATTCGAAGCCAATGCATGTGTAGTATTGAGGCATCGGGGTCTTTCGCGGCCATCCAAGCCAGTTGGTAGTCCCAACACGCATGGCCGATACCCGCTAATCCTATTGCCAATGATTCCATGTGGATATTTGTATATGGCCTAAATAGTGTTTGGGGTTAAACACTATAAAAGATGGACTTTCGTCCATAAATGGTGATTGTCATTCTTGGAATTATTCTGTTCGCTTTGCTATGTGTATTCTCGGTCATATCTCAATGTATGAGAAACGCTAGACTGGCGCATTATCGTCAAGTACAAATCGATATAGAACATAATAGAGACATGGATGATACAATTGTCCTTGGTCTTCCGGTGGAAACGGAGCGTGGTCCCACAGCAGCGGGTGGTTATACGACTTATGTTCCCGTAGTTCCTTAACCAATGATTTTCCCCTATTTAGTGGACGTTTTTTTATAATGAATGTTGGTCACAAAACGAAACGAACCGCGGTGCGAAATGGTACGCACATTGTCTGCGGTAGTAACAGCCATCTGTTTATTGACCATCACCATCGGGTTTATTGTCGCCGGAACGTGGACGATACGCTCGGTACATACATTACAATCGACATATCATCCAGAAAGGTTGGCATCCATGTTGGAAACTGTCGAAAAAACCATGGATTCGGTCCATCAGACGTCTTTTATATTAAAGTCTGGAAAATCGGTACCAATCATGGACGATATTCACCGTCTGGTAGATTCTTTGGAATCGATGTCCAAGATTTTGAGGGAGATGCCTGTAGAACACATGGTGTTAGAGTCGGAGGCTTGGCGCCATGTCGGTTCCAATTTATTAGATTCTGTCAAAAAAGTAGTAAATGAATTATAATATTTCCTCATATTCGTGTATATCTAAGAATAATTCCCATATGAGATCCCCCAGAGATATTTTTTTTGCATGCATGGCCCACGTTGCTCCCAGCCAATTGAGTTGTTCTGCTTCGCCGGTTCTCTCTTGATTAAATATGTATTCGCATATGAGGAAAAAACGCTTTAATATTTGCATATAGAGCAATATTTGTGACAATTCTGATGTTTTTTCGGCGGTGGCGATGGCCCCTCCGTGCGCCACGTGCGAATAAGCTGAGATTTGTTCGGGTGTACCGGGTGGGCTCGAATACCGTTCGAAATATGTATCGACTGTGATCCCACACCGTTTGTATATTTCAAAGACAGCCCTGTTACGAATGTCGGCGAGTCGGATGTGTTGTAGAATAGGCATGTGTAAGTGTTTCTTCAAAATTGTGGCTGCTTTTTTACGATAAGAACCTTCCAAAGATTCCAAAGAGTTCAAAGCGTCACATATCAATGTTTTGGTCATTTGTTTTACAGAATCTAGCTCTGTAAAGAGTTCGCGTTCCGCAGCTTGTAAAAAGAAATGTTGCAATATGTTTTTTGGTTCCGTCTCTGACAATAATTCGGTCGAATGTTGAAGCACCTGTAGCTGTTGCAACCAAACCTTGTGTTGCTTTTCACAATCCATAACGAAGACAATAATAAATAGAATAATATATATATTAAAAAAAACGCAGTTCTATGGATTCAACATATATAGATGTCTGTCTGTATGATTACATGTCAAAGGAAGACCCGTTCGAAGAGTTACTGGATGAGTGTTATATTTGCATGGAAGTGTGTTCGACTCCATCCCCGTGTTTATGCGAGAATGTTGTACATAAAAAATGCTTGTACACATTTCTACAAATGTCGGGAAACGAACACTGTACAGTATGCCTGGCCAAATACACACCGGCTAGTCCCATGTTTAAAACAGTATTTCAGAAGACCATCCTAGTTATTGTAGTGTACATAGTATCAGGGATCTGCGGACAGCTCGTATGGGATGCCATTTCTCATATACCTGTTGAAATAAAACCACCGTGGTCGTCACAACATTTTCTCTGCGCCATCGCCATATCCACATTAATATTATTCGGTCATTCCTTTGTAAATAGATATAGAATTTCAGTATAAAAAGTAAATTTAATTAATAAGGACAATGAAGCTTTCAATATTAAAAGCTATAATTATGTTCATGTTCGTATATAGTATTAACGCCTGTGGCATTGACCATTTTGATCTCTGGCAATGTGCCCTCAAAGATGCCTGTATGAATAAATTCCAATTACATTCGGCCATTCGTAGTTCTTCTCTTCCGACATTGAAAAGACCCTATCTTTTGGCAGTAGAAGGTCCACAATATAAAAAACTGTTTCAAGACTGTGACGCAAATAATGATGGGTGTATCTCCATCATCGATATACAAAATGCCGGTCATAAATGCGAAAGGTCGTGCATGTGGAGAAATACCATGAAAGACCTTTTATGCTAATGGACAGCGACATTCCGGACAATTCATCTGTTCATGCGTCCATCGAGCAATACATCGACGGTGAAATGCATGCGCACACGGCAACAATTGCAAATCATTATCGAAAATGTTTTCAAGACATATAGAGCAAGATTTTCCAGTATCGGAGGGCGATCTTCGTGAAGCGGAATGACGTTGAGAAAAGAACTCTGAAGATCGGAGACCAGGAAATCCTTGAGACAGACCATCAAACGCCGGTTGTATGGCACCAAAACGAGGGCGCGCATCCTGGCGCACAGGCAGTTGCAAACGATGATTTTGAAAGGTTTGCACAACGGTCCTCAAAATTGTATGTGCAATGGAAGGCTGAACAATACTCACGTCTCGATTCGAATGACTTATCACGATTTTGACAATATTACCACCAAATTGACAAAACTCAATTAAAATGGAGGGGATATCATAAGGAGGATTAAAAATAATCACATGACTCTTTAATTTACCATGTATCATAGTGATCGGAATGTCACGACGTAAAGATATTTCACATATAGAGGTCATTTTTAAAAAAATACATTATTACTTAAATACATATTAATCACTTTTATTAGAAGCTTGTCCATCATCGGACTCATTGACCGCCGCCGCCGCCTCGCTTGAGGGAGGATTTATCTTTGCCCATGCATTTTTTAAATAAGGCTTTACCTTTGGAATACCAGGGACTTCCTGACACAATACAATACCACACAACATGCCAAAAAAGAAGAAAAACATTTTAAATTGTAGCCCAAACCTTTAAATACTCTGTTTTAGACGGCTGTTGCCGGCGGCATATCACCGGTAAACAATGGAGACGATTCGTGGTCTTCTTCCATGGCATCTGAGACTGTAGTCGAAACCGTTTGGGGTTCGGGTTTAGGAACCCACCAATTATGAAGGACAGTTTGCACCGAGGGCAACGGCAATTGTTGCCCCATCCACACACCAATGATCCAACCAAATAGAAATTCCAGCATATTTTTCAAGGCTGTACACTACATTTGTAGTCTACTCTACTCATCTGATGGATTCGTTTTTACATTGTTATATAGCTGCTTGTATTGAACGATCTACAACGTTATAATGCACACCGAATGGTAACAACTCCTTAAGCCAGGGCTTTCCACCGTCTTTATAGCGTTGAAACAGTTGTTCGAGCGAATGCACGTTTTGTTTAGCAAACGCTTGGCAGCTTTTCGGACCGACGCCTTTCAAATGTGCGATTTGAGTAACTTTTTTAATGTCGCGTTTTAGTTTGGCGCCAGGTTTCAAGGGGGTCGAACGTCCTGGAAATGTGAGATCCATAGCGCGCCGTGTTTTAATGTCAGAACCCCCCAAAGATTGTGTTGGTCTTGTCTTGGCATGCGACGGAATGTTGGCATGCGACGGAATGTTTATTTTGTTTGATTTTTGTGTGAGGCCAGGATGCTGGGCATTATTCGTATCATTACAGTACACACAAAGCCGAGCCAATGCCAAAGAATCATCAATCGCGACATGAGCGTTGTACTTTTCAGAAAAAATAGCCTCGTATATTTTTGGTTGGGAATACGACTTGTGACCCGGGATATGTTTGCGAAATAATTTCAAGGTATCATGAAACTTAATAGTGTCGGTTATAGGGAGGCCCGTCCTTTCCGCACATCCTTGCAACACCTTAAAATCAAAAGAATTGCCATTATGCGCCAACCAGGGATGGTCGCCAGTCCACGCCAACAGATCTCGGAGAGCGTCAGTTTCAGAAACGAATTCAGGACCATGTGCACCATTAAACCATCGAACAAAATCTTCGGCGCGTCTTTCTGGATTGCGCACAAGCCAAACGGCAGGATCTTCTTCTTTAGAAAACATCGTACGATCCACCGAGTTCCGATTGACCAGGACTTTTGACCAAAAATTTAGCGTTGGTACCGGTTTTTGATGGATATCTTGCAAATGTTGCATCAGAGCGGCGCCCGATGTCAGTGGTACAGTGACAGGATTCACCAATCGCATAAAACGTCGAGAGGTATCGCGCCAATGACAGGCACCGATCTCAATAATTCTAGTTTCATATCGTTTAAACCCCGCGAGTCGAATCGCGTCCGAAATTTTACCAGCTATTGTTGTTTCAAGGTCAATGCAAATGCCGCGAGGAATCATAGAGAGTATCATCTCGTACACAAGTTAAATAGTCTTATTTTATATTCACTTAAAATTAACATTTGCGTGACATCCAATAAATCTGGTGCATCTCAAGGAGGTATGTTCGACGGTGCAGGATCCGGTGCTAAAATTGGTACTGAACCATGTCCCTGTGACGCCATCTCTAAATCTGATGCGCAATATTGTACCGTATTAAATAACATTTCCAAGCGTATACAAGAGGGCGAATGCTGGTATATCTCCTTTTGCCAGTGAAAGACTGGATAACTAGGTCATTTATAATATGTCAATGCAAATAATTCGTATATAAGGTCTATTTATTTTTAATTAAATGATTCATTTTTTGATATTAGCTTTACTCTATCTTGCCTTAGATAAAAGTTTTTGTGTTGCATCTGGTTCTGATCCGTTGCCGAATGGTAATGGTAAAGGTTTAGCAGCAGATAGAGTCGGTTCTCTGGGTGGTGTTGTTGATGATTTTTATCAAGACTACAAGTCTTGGACGTTGGGTGGGGGGTGGGTGACTTCATTATCTCATAAACCTGATGGTTCAATGACAACAGAACAAGTAATAGCTAAGTACGGCCCCATCGATACATGGGATACTTCACGAGTGATGAGATTGGACTTTGTTTTCACGCGCAAAAAAAATATTAATCCTGACATACGAAAATGGAATGTCGAAGGGGTTTGGGATATGCGTTACATGTTTGATCGGACCAATGCTTTCAATATCGATCTCAGTTCATGGATCGTTTCTTCTGTTACGAATATGAATAATATGTTTTATCAAGCCACAGCCTACACTCAAGAACTTTGCGGTATTACTTGGGTTGAATCTACTGCATCTCAAATACAGATGTTCATGGATGCAGGATCCGGTGCTAAAATTGGTACTGAACCATGCGCTAAAATCAAATTTGTTGTAGACATGAATGGTGTAGATCAACCAAGTGCTGAATACGCGCTAGTGACAATAAATGGTGCTTGGAATGGTTGGAATGGATGGGGGTGGGAGCTTTTTGACGGTGACGGTGACGGTGTTTGGACTGGTACAATGGACATTAAGCCAGGGACAACCTTTGAATATGTTGTTGCCGTTAGTGGAGAAGCCGATGGTTATTCTGGATGGGGACTGCAATGGGGTGACGGTTGTGCGAATGCAAATGTTATCGTTACAGCAGGAGATGCTGGATCAGTAACAACATCTACATTGACTCCTGGTTGTGCTGAAGTATTAGGTTGTATGGATGTAAATGCAACAGACTACGATGCCGCAGCAACAGCTCAAACTTACGATCAATACGGCAACTTAGGCTGTATCTATGCTTCTTGTGATGATGTTCCAGAATACGGATGTATTTATGTGGATGGCTTTAGAGCTTTCAATGCTGAGTTTGATGCAGCGCTATGTGTTACTTATGGAGGAACTCCTTGTGAAGCGCCAACTACAGGGGTAGCTGGTTGTATGGATGTAAATGCAATAGACTACGATATAACAGCAACAGAACAAGCTTATAATCAATACGGAATCTTATCTTGTATATATGCTTCTTGTGAAGACATTCCAGATGTCGAAGGTTGTATCTACGCTGACTCATACGCTTCTTTTTACCAAGGATTCGGACCAGTAGAGTGTGCTAACTATGGTGGTACTCCATGTGAGGAGCCAGTTGCTGCTGAAGTGCTCACGATGATTACCACTGTCTGCGATGCTGCTAGTTCAGTTGCGATGACTGGTCCATGGTGGGGCTGGGATCCAGCTGCTGGTCCTGTTGCTTCGGACAATGGCGATGGTTCTTGGACCTTTACTTTTGATCCTGCTCCAACAGATAACATGGAATACTTGTTAGTTGTAGATGGAGTTCAAGAAGATTTAGTTGCTTCAAGCACAGCTTCAGAAGATTGGTCATGTACACCTTTAACTGATTACTGGTCATATGCAAACAGACAATGGGTAGTTGGTTCAGGAGATGTTTCAAATACTTATGGTACTTGTGGAGGATGTGAGGTAGAATCTACAACAGCAACAATTGAATTTGTTGTAGACATGAATGGTGTAGATCAACCAAGTGCTGAATACGCGCTAGTCACTGTAAATGGTGGTTGGAATGGTTGGAACAGATGGGGAGCTGAGCTTTTTGACGTAGATGGTGATGGTGTTTACACCGGATCTTTAGAGATACAGCAAGGGACAACCTTTGAATATGTTGTTGCCGTTAGTGGAGAAGCCGATGGTTATTCTGGATGGGGACTGCAATGGGGTGACGGTTGTGTGAATGCAAATGTTATCGTTACAGCAGGAGATGCTGGATCAGTAACAACATCTACATTGACTCCTGGTTGTGCTGAAGTACTCGGTTGTATTGACGAGAATGGACAAAACTATGACGCTACTGCAACTGCAGCTGGAACCGATCAATACGGCAACTCTGTCTGTATATATGCATCTTGTGATGATGTCCCAGAACACGGATGTATTTATGTGGATGGCTTTAGAGCTTTCAATGCTGAGTTTGATGCAGCGCTATGTGTTACTTATGGAGGAACTCCTTGTGGTAAAACTTGTGCCAATTCTGGTACTCAAGGAGGAGCCTTCGATTGTGCAGGTTCAACTAATTCTATCCATGCTAGTCCTGCATCTGTTACATGTGATTCTCAAACTGATGGATGCACTGCTTCTGAATGTTGTACTGCAGTGCCCTCTACACTTACAATAACGACAACTGTTTGTTCTTCTGCTACTGAAGTGCGCATGACCGGTCCATTGTGGGGTTGGGTCCCACAGGCCGGTCCAGTAGCGGCTGACAATGGCGACGGCACTTGGACATTTACGTTTGATCCTGCGCCGACTGCTGACATGGAATACTTGTTAGTGGTCGATGGAGTTCAAGAAGATTTAGTTGCAGCAAACACAGCTTCAGATGATTGGTCTTGTACACCCATCACAGATAACTCTAATTACGCCAATAGAGAATGGACTGTCGGATCTGGAAATGTTGAAAATACGTATGGTACCTGTGGAAACTGTGGAACGGATCCGCCGGATGATCCGTTGCCGAATGGTAATGGTAAATATTTAGCAGCAGATAGAGTCGGTTCTCTGGGTGGTGTTGTTGATGATTTTTATCAAGACTACAAGTCTTTGACGTCGGCTGGGGGGTGGGTGACTTCATTATCTCATAAACCTGCTGGTTCAATGTCAACAGCAGAAGTAATAGCTAAGTACGGCCCCATCGATACATGGGATACTTCACAAGTGACCAATATGAAATATGTTTTCAACCGCAAAAAAGATATCAATCCTGACATACGAAAATGGAATGTCGAACGCGTGTTTTCCATGTTTTCCATGTTTAGAGAGACCGATTCTTTCAATATCGATCTCAGTGGATGGATCGTTTCTTCTGTTGAGGGTATGGATTTCATGTTTCGAGATGCCACAGCCTACACTCAAGTACTTTGCGGTAATACTTGGATTGAATCTGCTGCAACTAAAATGCTGATGTTCGCCGGTGCTGGAACCGGTGCTAAAATTGGTAGTGAACCATGTCCCTCTGTGACATTCCAAGTCAAGATGACTGTCTGCGAAGCTGCTACTTCAGTTAGTATGACTGGTCCATGGTGGGGTTGGGACCCACAGGCCGGTCCAGTAGCGGTAGACAATGGCGACGACACTTGGACATTTACGTTTGATCCTGCGCCGACTGCTAACATGGAGTATCTGTTAGTGGTCGATGGAGTTCAAGAAAATTTAGTTGCAGCAAACACAGCTTCAGAAGATTGGTCTTGTACACCTATTACAGATTCTTTCTCTTATGCAAATAGACAGTGGGTCGTGGGATCAGAAGATGTTGTAAATACGTATGGGACCTGTGGAAACTGTGGAACGGATCCGCCGGATGATCCGGCACTTACAATAACGACAACTGTTTGCGAAACAGCATCTGATGTAAGAATAGTCGGTCCATGGTGGGGTTGGGACACACAGGCCGGTCCAGTAGCGGTAGACAGTGGTGACAACACTTGGACATTTACGTTTGATCCTGCGCCGAAAATGAACATGGAATATAAGTTGTTGGTCGATGGAGTTCAAGAAAACTTGATCGGTAAGGGCGGTTGTGCCCCCATCACAGATGACTCGACTCACGCCAATAGAAAATGGATCGTCGGATCTGGAAATGTTGTAAATACGTATGGGACCTGTGGAAACTGTGATGATCTGGTGGATACGCCGGCGAGAATACCTAGACCGAAACTCGATGATAAATGGCATCTACAAATAGAGTGCATTGATGGTCTACAAAATTGTTGGGCGAATGGCGAAAAACAACATTATACAGATAGACTTGAAAATGCCTATGTTTCGGGCGGTCATTTGCATATCGTTGCAAAAAAGGAAGAAGAATACGTTTCTCAAGGCGTGAAAAGATCATACACGTCGGCTCGTTTGAATTCGAAATATGATTTCAAATACGGCACCGTTAAAGTCCGCGCCAAACTTCCAAAAAAGAGCGGACTATGGCCTGCAATTTGGACCCTCGGTTCGAATATTAATGAAGTTGGCGTGTATGACTTTGGAAGAAGTCCTGAAGTACCATGGCGTAATGCAGGCGAAATCGATATTATGGAACAGTATGGCACACAGAATTTTGTCGGGTCTGCTATGCACGGGCCTTTACCTGTTGTTATTACTAACGCAGCGGGTGGCAATGCACATCCGTGGAATACTGCAAAACTTTCGCCCAGCGTCGATGATTTTCATGTGTATTCGATGGAGTGGACTGATGCCGGAATTACATTTAAAGTGGACGACGTTGCATATAAAACAGTGACAGCGCCTACGGATAAAACAAATTGGCCCTTCGACCATAAACACTTTTTGTTATTGAATGTGGCTGTTGAAGGTATTACACACAAAACTGGTGCTATTGCCGGAGATTTTGTGTCCGGTGAAATGGTGGTCGATTACGTGCGTATTTATGGCGAAAATGGTGATTTGAATTGGTCGGACGAGTTTGGCATTTCGGTTTCTGATTGTCCCGGTCTGAAAGAAGCGTTCCAAGCCAATTGTGATTGTGGGGTGGAGTACACGTCTTTTGTGAGTCTTGCGTCAGTTGTTCCGGCTTCTGATTGTTCTGGTCTGAAAAAGGCTTACAAAGAAAACTGTGATTGTTCACAATAATTGACTTAAATATTTTTTCTTTAAATTATGTACATTTTATTTGGTCGAACATATATGTCCGTATCTTTTTGTAAAATTTTCATGGTCGCAAATAGCATTCAATATCGGTAACATTTCATCGACATCCGATAAAATTTCGGTTGATTTCGTTACAACTCCGTTGATCTGATGTGCAATTGAGAGTGTCCAGGCCGATATTGAACAAAGTATAATAAACATGAGGGCTGTAGCAATTGAAGAGCTATAGAATGTAACCCACTGTAGTTTATTGCGTTTGAACGAACGACTTTCTATGAGAGTGGCCATTAAATTATCTTTATTTGTTTGGTCCGGTTCTATGTTCAACATTTCTTGTGCAGCTGGCGCGGGGTCTTATAGTTCCTTTTCTTCTTTCGATTCTGACGCTTCTTTCGATTCTGACGCTTCTTTCGATTCTGGCTCCGGTTTAGTTGTCGTTGTCTGCACATTTCTAAGATACATATACGAGACAGCCGCCAAAGTCGAGATGCCAATTACAATAGGAATGTAATAAATTTGTTTCATTTTAGTTTTATTGTCGGTGACATTAAATAGGTCTCATTTACAAATGGTTCCATAGAAGATAAAGACGAAACAGATTACGGGCAATATCATGAATAAAAATACAAGTAATTTGAATGGAAACCATGTGATTCTCCGACAACATCTGAATTTCCATGAACTGTGTCTTCTCTGGGCAATCAATATGTGGTTTTCGCGATAAGTCACAAACATATGATCGTAAATATCTGCGGCAACGCCTGGCAAATAAGAGAAATATTTGCGCTCAAATTCATTGTCCATTTCCATTAAAAATTCCATCGCCAATGTATTGAAAAACATATTCAAGAAATCTTTTTCAGCAAAGATCACCCATAAATTGGTCAAATACACCAAGAGATTGAAGAAAAATTCCTGAAACGTGTCGAGCATGACGATGTAACCATCTGTCGGCATCATCTTCTTTCTTTTTGTGCGGTCTACGATCTCATCATAGAGGAAGAACGATTTAATAAAATAAAAGACCGCCACAGAAGCCATCATCATTTTTTCCTCAAACGCTGCTTCCATTGGACACACGCCAGAATGATATGTTTTGATTTGGTGGGATAACACCGCAATGTACATCATCCATTGTGTGATAAAGACTAATAGGGGCAATGCAACTAAAGAACTGAATATATGTGAACAGTAAACAGTGTTGCGCTGTTTAAGGGCGGAATTTTCATAGCCTTGTGTCCAATGATACGCCAAAAGACTAAACATGCCAAATTTGGGATCGGACAATACTTCTTCGATCTTTTCTTCGACCGTCATGGTATCTACGTCTTCTGGGTCATTTTGTTTGGGTGTTTTACAGTCGGGCAATACTTTTCTTTCTTGATTCGGCTCAAAAGCGGTCGAACCTAATTGAGAACGAACATGTGAAGCTAGAAATTGTACGCTGGTCATTTACCAAATAACATGTATTATATATATTCGTTTTCACTTATATCCTATAAAAGTACGTTCTCAATTTCTAAAATGAACGAGTTTCAACCAGTGCTTACATTCGACCCTGAAAAAACTCCATTGGAACGAGTCGTCGAAAAACTTCAAACTGTCCAGATCCCCGCCATGCGATCCCAATCAGATAAAAAGAAAATATCTGACAAATTTTGGAAAGCAATCGAAACAGATATAGAACAATATGAACAACATATCAATGCCAAAGATCCCTTCATAAAAACATGTTATTCAAAATGTCCCAATAGTTGCATTCGGAATTTTGACAAAGCATATTGGTCATTTATAACAGTAGGGTTTAAAGGAAGGAAATTTGTCTCTGCCTATAAAATGCCCGCCAAAATTGTGTCCATTACACTGATTTTTTTGGCCGGACTCTTTAAAATGTTCAGGGCAAATCAAGACGGAAAGGCTTCCTTTTACGGAAATATCATCACAGCGGTCAATCAGATACTACTCATGGTGATACTGGTCGTCGATGGAGATTATGTCATGACCATTCCCAGAATTGCAGGACTACTAGTGGCCGTGACTATTATGATAGGGATCGCCAACAATGCGGGTGAAGATGGTGTAGGACTTTAAAATCATTTCTTTTTTTGTTTTTTGTGTGCTCTATTATATTTAGCGTCGGACAACTCTTGCTGACTTTCGTCTTTAAAATGTTCAATGTCATTTCCTAAAGACATCCAGCCCTCCGCTTGTTGACGGGCAAAGAATTCCACGCGCGGAAGATCCCCAAATAGCCTAACAATCATGTTGCGTATACATTCTGGCTTGCGCGAATGTTGTCGGCGTGGCGTCATCACTACCGGCGTAGAAGAATCGTCCAATAACGACAGAAAATTCACGCGGCAGTCCGGGTCGTCCGTGGAACCTTCCTCGTGCACAATCTGGGTCATCTTATTCTGACCACGATCAGCCTCATCCGGCAATAAACGTTTATAAGAAGCAATCTTGCCACGGACAGCAAGCAAGCATAACTCAGCATTAGATCGGGTATAATAACCCACACCAAAGGCAGGTTTATCTCCGGCAGCGGTTGTTTTCACCCAATTCGCAAAACAAGTCTTGTACTTGAATCCCCATGCTTTGATGACATCCAAAGATTCTTGCAATAACGGCATCGTCCCCCACAACAACAATGCACAATCCTTCTTACAAATGCGTTCAACTGCAGGACCAAGCTCTGTCAATTCCTTAATACTCATTGATGGATACAAAAGTTCGCCATTCTTACGCTTTAAAACACCCGCCTTTACATTTTGCTGATATTTCCAAGGAGGATCCGCATATATGATATTCACAGAATTTGCGGGAAAATTAGAAAGTTGGGTGGAGATATTCTCTTCAGACGATGTAGAAGTCATTTACAGTAATATTATAGGTTGAATTAAAAATACACTTAAGCTTAACTTATTTTTTATTTATTGTAAGTGCAATCTCCCTTGAAAACCAACATATTTAATACGTTGAAAAGTACGAGATCGAGAACGCCGAAAACGAGACCGGTGACGGCAACGGCATAAGGATTGTACTGGCCGAAAAATACGTTGTAATCGATGTTGTCCGCCTCGTTAAGGCCGTCTTGGGCCAAGAACCATCCGACAAGGCCGGAGAAAAGGCCGAGATTGACGGCAGACACAACCCACTGCAATTTCTGGTGAAGGCCAATGTAATCGTCCCAGTGAGCGGCGACCGACCAGATGAAACCCAAGACATTGATCACCACAACTGCCGCCGCAATATTGAACAACTGCATATTCTGATTCTCCGCATCAGAATCGACGGCAAATGTTACACACTCTCTCGCGTCCTCGTCCGCTGTGAGATCCAAAGAGGCATTGTTTGCACCCACTAGGTTGCATCTAGTATACGCCGCAACGTCCTCCTTTTCACTGGGGCCAGAGTCCACAGTCACCGTTTGATTCAATGCACCAAGGACCAAAGAGCCCAAAAGCAACATCATCAGATAAATAACATTATTATAGTATCCGCGTGCTGGAAGTCCGTGATCTTTTAAGAAACCCATTATATATTTATAATACACCGACACCATTTATATACGTCCAAATCATAACTTGTGCATTAGGTCGAAAATGTCGCGCCACAACCACACATCGACGACGCATTGGGATTATGGAAAATAAACCGAGAACCCATCACATCTTCTTGCCAATCGATCTCTGTACCCAGTAAATGAAACAACGAGTGCTCACAAGTATGCAACAATACACCCATCTCCAAATTCTGTGTTTCAGTCTTTATGGGCTTTTCAGAACATGGCTCCAACACATACTCAAAACCATTGCAACCGCCAGACTTGCAATAAAAAAATAATTCTTTAGAACGCTTTAACATCTCACGGGCCGCCAAACTAGAAACGCGAATGGCCATTTACAGATAACATCCAAACTTTATACCACAAGACTATAAAAGTTGGATACGCACAACAAAGCCATGTTCGTATACAACCATCTACAGAAAACTCTACAACCACTCATCACCGACAATATACCACAAGAAGCCATTGATTCAGTCCAAAAAATTACAGAAAAACACAAAGGAGCCATAGAACTTGTAGGAAATTACTATGAGACATGTCAGTCTCATGTTCAATTCCTTCAAGACATGCTCGTGAACGTTCAAAAGACACTGCTCGAAAACGGCGTCGAATTCTCACAAAGGGGACTTACCAATGCCAGAGACAGACTTATGCCCATCTTTCAACAATTCAAACAACAGTCAAACAAAACAAATCAAGTCACGCATGCCATACTACTTCTCATCATGGACTATATTAATGAATCGCCATGGAATGGTGGTATCACACTTGAAACGGCGCCGACTATTGCCGTACTGTCTGTTAACGTGTTCCTGGTCGGCTTTGCATCGACATTGGTCGCGATAGCGGGTATACAACAACGTTTAACTAAAGATATAAAAGTATAAAGATAAAATTCAATATTTCATCAACAATATAATAGCAATAAGAATATTGACTATAAAAAGATTTGTAGTTAAATAAATGTCTTCCCCAAAAAAACGCCGCCGTGAACGCCATCACAAAGGTAAATCATCCGATATTTGGGCCGGTATCCTCCAAAAATGGACGAGGTTCGTGACTTTGGAAGAGCATAATGGCATCGAAACACTTCACAATGACCAAGGCATGAAAGAGTATCGATTTATATCAGACGAAAACAATCTCATTTCCATCGTAGGAATGAATGTAGAAGGTGATAACTCCGATATCTATTTGGTCAAAATCCACGATAAATCAGAAGAAGGAATTTTAAAGCATTTCAAACCGAAAACTATGGCATCAGATTTAAGTACGGATCCAATTCTAACCATTGATCCCATACTCGAGGCAGAATTGCAAAGATATGCCAATCGTTCTGGTCTGGCACCTGCAGTGTTTGCTTCAAATCAAACAGCGATGATTTCTGAAAAATGTGAACCGGTGGTCTCTACGTACACACGTAAATGTTATCAAAATGCGAAGGAGCTGCCTTTTCAGCTCAGAAAAAACGCAAATCTATTACATATCCTATTTACCCCTCAGTCCACGCAAATATTGTCTTGTTGTAAAGAAATGTACTCCAAAATTGGCATGTTCAATCTTGATCCAAACAATGACAATTATATGCAACTTCAAGGAAAGATTGTCCAGATTGATTATGGTGCAAATCGTTTTCAAAATGTAGATGCTTTTGAAATGTTTTTTAACCAACTTGGCACTTTCTTCCCCAGAGACAGTGCCATGAAGTTATTATTGAACGGGACAGCCCAATATCCACCGACTTACTATATGTATAGGTATATATTTAGTCCTGCTGTAGAACTTTCTAAAGAGAAACAACAGTACAATGAATCGTCTTGGTCTCTTTTTATGGACCATCTGCGTGTCGAGCAAAAAGAGGTCTGCAATGAATTGCAAGTTTCTCTTGAAAAACTTAGACAAGGACAGCATGCGAAAAAGGCGGAAAAAATTACGAATGAAATGAGATCATATTTTTACACATATGTATTGAAAAAAAACATAACTTAGTTGGGACCAAAATTTTGGTCTTCATTCTTCAGAGCCCGGAACTTTCGCCAGGTAGGAACAAAGATAAATGACCAAAATTTTGGTAACTCAATGGCCAAAAAATTGGTCTTTCGCCAGGTAGAAACAAAGATAAATGACCAAAATTTTGGTAACTCAATGGCCAAAAAATTGGTCTTTCGCCAGGTAGGAACAAAGATAAATGACCAAAATTTTGGTAACTCAATGACCAATTTTTTGGTCTTTCGCCAGGTAGAAACAAAGATAAATGACCAAAATTTTGGTCTTCATTCTTCAGAGCCCTGAACTTTCGCCAGGTAGAAACAAAGATAAATGACCAAAATTTTGGTAACTCAATGGCCAAAAAATTGGTCTTTCGCCAGGTAGAAACAAAGATAAATGACCAAAATTTTGGTAACTCAATGACCAATTTTTTGGTCTTTCGCCAGGTAGAAACAAAGATAAATGACCAAAATTTTGGTAACTCAATGGCCAAAAAATTGGTCACGACAAATCAATGACCAAAATTTTAGTCACGACAAATGTCCGCCACAGTCAATATGTCCCGATCGGAAGTCGTCCTATGTGCCAATGACCAAACAATCGTTATAGACCTTGATAGTTTGTCGGGCCTATGCCCTCCGATTCTCCGGCGCTTTCTGGATGTTCCTGGTGCTCCGATGGCGCCATTCATCTTTACGGAAGCCACGCGCGATCAAGGAAGACTAAATTTTGCAAAACATTTAGACATTTCTCGTTCTGGTTTTCAAGCATGCATCACTTTTATCAAGACCGGTTATGTTGGTTCTATAGAGGATCTTGTCCGAACTATGGACATTCTGGGAGGCTCTGAAAAGCTAGATGTGTACGTTGCGAAGAAGCAGGCCGAACAAGAAGCCCGAGAAGCCCATGAATTGGAGAAACTAATGTCTGAACGAACAAATCCTATGACACCTGAAGCAGATGTGGATCATCTTTACATTTGGCGGGCAGGACAAACCGGATGGTCCCACGGCAGAAGAGATGAAGATTGGTCTATGACTGTTCAGACAGGCATGGCCATAGATTATTGGTGGCGTATGCGTCGAGAAGGAGACGCCGAATAAATGGAAGAGATAGAAGAACTATAAAGGCGAACGAGTTTCTAAGAATGTCGGCGGCCGTTTTTGACGAACTTTCAAAGCAATACGAATGTAACGATATGCGCCACTTTTATCTAGAATTAGCTCGAGAAATGTTTCTGCATGGAAATTATGAATATATGTTAGAACTATTACAACCTTTACATTTGCCTCCAAAATATATCCTCGCCTTGGTACCAAAGAGGGTATAAAAGTGATCTAGTGTACAAATAATGAGATATATTTTATCCTTTTTATGTTTATTTGTACTTGTACGAGCTCGCACGATTTACAAAGTGTATGAAACAGGCCAATGTTTGTCACCGGCCTCGCCTATCACCGAAGTATCTAAATGTCAACAACAATCCCAAGCCATCGGCTGGCCAGATGATTCGGCAACATCCGTGTCTTTTTCCAGTTATTTGCCAACGGGTTGTATTTTAAAGTCAGCTACAGATGATTTGCGTGTATATGCAAAGGATAGTGCGTTGGATTGTTCATCGGATTACAAATGTTTGTGTGAGATTACCGCGGAAGATTGCGCGCCCGGATTAAATAGAGAGGCTTGTTTATGTTCGGACAATGTTTGTACGCCGTCCACTGGTCTTGTTTGTTCGTCTGGCTCCTGTTCGCATGCTCCCGAATGTTTGGAAGGATTGAATGACGATGTTTGTTGGTGTGGCTCCGCTCTAGATTGTACGCCTCAGTCTGGACTCCAGTGTTCTTCGGGTGTATGTGGGCACGCCGAAATATGCCCTAATCGTGTTGGAACGGTATCCAATATGGAGACGTGTCGGTGTGGATCTACGGACTGTTCTTCGGTCATCGGTTCATATTGTCATTCGGAAAGTTCTACTTGTCGTGCGGCATGTCCGGGTGGTACGTACGTGTCCCATTTATTACACTGTGAACCATGTGATAAGAAAGGTTATTATTGTCCTTCTGGCTCTACTCAGTCCTCATCATCTTTTAAATGCCCATCGGGGCGTTTTGGAGATATTTCGGGTCTAAATTCTGCCGACGAATGCAAGCGATGCCCCGCTGGACGTTATTCGATTATTCCCGGTCTAACATCTTCTGACCATTGTACTGGGCGTTGTTCGGCGGGTAAATGGTCCTCTGAGGTTGGACTCTCTTCGGACGAACTTTGTCTTGGTCGATGTCCAGCCGGTACATTTTCTCATGAAATGGCACTTGTATCTGGCACACAATGTATGGGCAGGTGTTCGACAGGAAAGTGGTCTTCGGGAATCGGACTGACTTCGGATGATCAATGTTTATTATGTTCGTCGGGTAAATGGTCTTCGGAGATAGGTCTGACTTCGGATGATCTTTGTCTTGGTCGATGTCCAGCCGGTACATATTCTGATAAAACGGGCCTCATATCTTTTGAACAGTGTAAGGTATGTGCCTCTAACAAATATCAAGACGAAATCGGCAAAACCATTTGCAAAGGATGTCCTGATAATAAGATCATTGTAGATACTGCGACGGCCAGCAAGCATGACTCTGTGGACGATTGTGAGATTGTCGTTCCCGTCTGCGATGCCTCCGAATATCTGGAAGACAATCAATGCAAAAGTTGTTTGGAATCGTTTACTTGTGATGGTACCGTCAAACTTGATTGTCCTCCTGGTTTTTATTGTCCGGGAGATGGCCCTGCTATCGCTTGTCCGCGGGGGCGCTATGGCGAGTTAAAAAGCCAAACAAATGCAGACATCGCTTGTACCCAATGTTTACCCGGTACATATCAAAACGTTATTGGTCAAACATATTGTTCTAGGGGATGTCCGCGCGGAAAATTTGGTGAAACAAAAGGCGCAGAAAACGAAGAAATGGGCTGCCGCGATTGTCCTCGGGGATACCTGTGCGCATCATTGTCCATGAATAGGCCTGATCATTGTCCTCTAGGTTCATACCAAGACGAAATAGGACAACAAGTGTGCAAATTTTGCCCACTAGACACGTATTCCGAAGCCATTGCCGCGACAGAATGTGTGTCATGTGGCTCCACAAAAGATGGAAACCCATTAAGAACCACGGGCTTGGGCGCAAATAGCCAGACACAGTGTGAGTTCGTCGCCAAGACCTGTCCTACAGGCCAAAGGCCCACTAACAAAGAAGTGTGCGAGGCATGTCCGAAAGGATTTTATGGAAACCAAAAGGGGACACGATGTATCCTTTGTCCAAAGGGATTTTCACAATCGGAACCCGGCAAACAGACCTGCAATGTATGCAATTCCTATAGATGCAAAGAGTTGTATGGTTCAGCCGATTCATCAGAACACCCGCCAGAAATGTGGGAACCGGCGTTTCATAAAATAGTCCACGAAATGGATTCAAACCCATTTCCAGTTGAAATTGTGGTCGTTTATGGTTCCCTCGTGTTTATTATCATGATTATCATCGGCTCACATCGATTATGTCCTGCATGTTTTAAGCATGGCGACCTCATGTTTTCTGGGGACCATATCGTGGAAGATACGCACGCCAGGAGAATTCTAGAGACAAGACTGGGGGCGGCATTCACACTGAGTTTGCCATTTGTAGTGGCTCTGATCTCAGTCTTTATATTCACTGCAGAAAATAAAATTATTACCAATGGACTTATACCCATCGCAACCACCGAGATCGCGTCTCGAGCCGGTCTATACAAAAACATACATATCACATACAAAACAGAATCAGCCTCAAAGGCAGACGACTGTTCAGATATTAAAACACACACACAACTCAACTGTTCAAGCAAACAACAACTCGTAAGTCCATTCGTCTGTCAAATCAATGCAGAATGCGTCATCAATCCTCCGTTTGGGGGACAACATGATTTTTCAATTGAAATGGCAGACCGATGGCAATCAGCAATCGTCAATATTGTAACAGACACCTGGAACCATTCACAATACAATATTAGTACCGTCATTGAACCACAAGATCCACTCGCAGGGACCATGGAATTACCTTCCACTATAGATTATGACGTCATACGTTCAAAAAGTCATGATCACCAAGAACAAGAAGTTGAATATGGATTACAAATGACCACAAGAAACAAACACTTTATTACCACCAAAATTGGAACAGAATATGGCACGCACGTCACTACATTAAGATTTTTCTCTACAGAGACACTATTCGTCAGAGAAAGTAAATCAAAATTAGGGTTGATTACACAAATAGGCACCGTCTTAACACTTACTTTGTCCGCCATCTCAGGACTAAGAGTAGCAAAACTAGGAATAGAAAAATGCATTGACAAATGTTACACTAAAATATTTCAAATAGTCCCAGAGGATATTCACAGAAGGGTCACCATCCTAGAAGAACGCAATAACATTGAAAGTGAGGGTACCGACATACCAGTCTCGACCAAGAAAAAGACCGACAACGAAGAAATACACACAGATGAAGTCACAGGAAGGAAATACACATACAATCCAGTCACTCGCAAGTCAGTTTGGTTGACACTATAAAAAGCCATAGAGTTACATTATTATAAACTGTATGTCATATATACCACTAAAAGATTTAAGTGTGTCGGAAAGGAAACCAAGATTCAATAATACCACACACAACGCAATCTTTTATACATTACACATTATATCCATCGCTTTATTTACAACCCTATATTTCATGACAAACAATGGTACAAGTACAACTATAAAATGGTATAATTACGATGAAAATACAGATACGCTGCATATAGGTGCCAAAACAGTTGTTATTGGAATTAAATCGCTATCGCTAGAAAGAACCTTGGGGTCGGGCGAAAAAATAAAACCAAAATTAGTAGTGTATGGAACTGTACATTCTACGGAAATTGACGTTGAAAAAGACGTGTTCGTTCGCGGTGATGCGCGGCTAATACACGGCAAAGATGGCAAAGATGGCAAAGACGGGCTCCAGGGATTGGCCGGCAATGATGGTAAAGATGGTAAAGATGGCCTGACGGGATTGGCCGGCAATGATGGTAAAGACGGTCCTCAGGGATTGACAGGTAATGATGGTAAAGATGGTCTGCCGGGATTGGCCGGCAATGATGGTAATGATGGTAAAGATGGTCTGCCGGGATTGGCCGGCAATGATGGTAAAGACGGTCCTCAGGGATTGACCGGTAATGATGGTAAAGATGGTCTGCCGGGATTGACCGGTAATGATGGTAAAGATGGTCTGCAGGGATTGGCTGGCAATGATGGTAAAGATGGTCTGCCGGGATTGACCGGTAATGATGGTAAAGATGGTCTGCCGGGATTGGCTGGCAATGATGGTAAAGATGGTCTGCCGGGATTGGCCGGCAATGATGGTAAAGACGGTCCTCAGGGATTGACCGGTAATGATGGCAAGGATGGTCCTCAGGGATTGACCGGTAATGACGGCCAAGATGCTTCCAATGAGTGGTGGAAATACAATTCTGAGAATGGCATTTTACATATCTTATCCAATATAACCACGATGGTAACGTTGGACGTATCAAAAGATGCCTTTGTGCATGGTATGATGACCACCTCTGATTTGGATGTGTCTGCTCCGCAACACGAGCCGATGGGCCTTAAACCTTAAATAAATCTAAAATATTTAAAGGGGATCCCGTTTACGTATTCCTATAATAATCGATGACTTTCCCGTTGGTAATTGATCGTGGCGTAAGTCGTTATTTGTCAACGTTCGATTTTATTTCGTTTCGCAAGACGAGTTGTACTCATTATCATGATACTGAAGCTTTTGAGATCCGAGCTATGAAGTTGCCATTGAATTGTCCTGGCCTTCGAGTAAAACAAAAGATTGGATTGCATTATTTGCTGGGTTGGTCTCTGAATTTCGATGCAATGATTGGTTCCCACGAATGGTGCCAGAAAATAGTAAATTGGCTAGATTATAGATCTTCTATAAAAATCATGTATATTTTTTTGAAAAATTATTGTCTTGATTTTTTTCAAAAAATGACGATGGTGGCATTATGTGGGCGTCAGCGCGTGATATGGCTGCGTCTTTGTCACTGTAATTCACGACTATTTAAGCGCAGATCATTGGACTACTTATGCGATGAGCGCCCAAGAAAACGCTTGTCCGATACGTTTTCAATGTACGGAAATTTACAGCAATGTCGTTGTTGACCCATTTGTCGTGTTTTTCCTGTCTGTCCCAACAGTGCCGAGGTCTTTGACTTTAATGGAAGCCTCTGAAGAAACTTGGAGTGAATTTGGTTCGGCGTCGATGTCGGACGAATTGGCTTTCGTTGGTCAGATGTATTGCAGTCGGTTAAATGATGACGGGAATAAAGTTTCGCAATATTTGGGTTCTTTTGTTGTGGATCTTTCTACGGTCCATAAGCAAGAATATACGTTTGTTGTGAGAGATTCGTCTTCCAAACACCCTCTTCGTACGGGTCAAATTGTAATGAAGTTTGAAATGCCCGATAATTTAAAATTAAATCCGTTGCGCGTGCAAGACCAACAATTTGCGAGGCAGATGTACACTGCTGCTGATGCGAATCTAACATTGATCCATGGTTTTAGTCCACGAGGATTGCCTGGTATTGTTTCTGGCCTTCATTATGTACATTCGCCTTATTATGTAAATCATTTGGGCGTAACGCTTCCTGCTGGCGCCTTCTGTATGATACCAACTTCATTGGAAGACGATAAAACAAAGGCGGTCCGTTCTCATCGTCAACGTTTCATGGTAGCATTGGCTAGAAATTGCATGTCGCCCGCTGATTGGATGGCGGGTATCCAGGATATGATGAACAATTCTTTGAAATCGCGCCATTTAAGATGTTTGTCTGTAGTAGCTGATACTGTAACATTGCACGCTCGTCTTGACATGTATTACACGCCGGATGTTCAATTATTGCCCGAGTCCAAAGGTACTGAAAGATGGTCTGTGCCTAGAGAACCCGATTCTAAGGGCGGAATTTCGTTTACAGGTGATTGTGAGGATTTTGCGCGTGAAGTGTACCAACAGTGCAAAGAAATCAGAGATTGGATCAAACCGGGAGAAGATTCCTTAATGTCTCATTTATCCAGTGTACTACACATGTATGTACCCACCATAGAACAGGGAGCAGTGGACTCTGAAGCGCATAGCAAATACATTACATATGATGCCGCGTATAGAAACCATATATGGGCGGCTCTACATCCTAGAAACGCTTGGCGCACTAAAATCCACGGGTTAACCCGGCCAATCAAGGACGCTCTTTACAAAGATTTTCCTGAACAAAAGTGTGAGCGAACCTTGCCGCTGTTGCATTTGGAAGGGACTGGTGATGTTTATCCGGTTGTTACGTGTAGAAAGCCGGGTTATATTGCCAAGATGGTTGCACGAACGGAAGACATTCAAAAAAATTGGCCCTTTGTCATTGGAACAACGACACCTGATATGTCCTTACAATGTGACCATAAATCAAATTTTTATAAATATGCGATCGCGTTCATGACCGATATTTTCAAAGATCATGGTCTTTTAGACTATACTTATGTTACGGACAGAACTTATGGCGTTTCCATTTATGACTGGGCACGAGGGAAATACAATTTCAGGCCTTCCACACAGCATTCGCCAGAAATTATGGAGAATATTGATCATATGATCAGACTAGAAAGACCCATTTTGCCCATCACTACTGAATCTCAAGTTATCAAAAAACACAAAGGTTCGGGTTATTACCTGAGATTTGGCAGTACGAGCGCAATAGATGACGAGTACAGTATGCAAGGGGAGTATCAAGTGGGTTCGCACAAATGGTATGAAGTATACTTTAAGGTAGATGACTCGAAAGGGTCCTCCTCCGAAATAGATGTAAAATAATCGACTCTTTTTTTTATAAAAAATAACTGTATAATAGTGCCAGTGTTAAGAATAAATGTCCTGTCGTTATTGTCCGTTGTTTGATGGAAGAAAATTCCAGTACGGTCCAGCGTGTGCATTTGCCAATGGAAGAAGAAGTATATTGGTTTATTATCCACTGGGAAGTGGCAAAACACTTGCTTCTGTTCATGGCGCGGCCACGTTTTTGGACAAATATCCGGGTGGAAAAATAATCGTTCTGACTACACTATCCAATATAAACACTACGTGGAAAAAGGCCATTAAAATGTATCGTAGAGCAATGCCTGACCAACACGGAAGAGCGCTCAAACATGCCGAGGTTCATAACCCCGACTGGTGGTACTCGCAAAATAACGACAAAGTAGCCCATTACAACAAAATAATGGGACAAATAGCGGAAGATAAAAAACATAATTATACACGGCGTCAATTGCAAAAAATGAGGCCGTATGAGTTATTACGAATTTCGAGCAATTCCGAACATAAACGCGCTTTTAAAGATGCGCTCAAACAAAACCCGGGTTCCAAGCATATGAGTATGTTACAAGCGTGCGTGCCGGATGGTCCTTTCTGTTTAATCGTGGATGAATGCCAAGAATATATCAATGTATCTGCCCAGACAGAACTTGTCAATCATTTAGCCGATTCGTCCAAATTTACAATGCTATTGTCTGCGACTCCTGTTCACGATTCTCAGAGATTGAATGGCTTAAGAGACTTGCTACATAATCCCAGAGACCTTACTTCATCCATTGTGTGGACCGATTTTTCAGAAGACGTGCCAGAGGTCGTTGATTCCGATCTAAGATACGTTCAAATGACTACGGAAGAATGGCGCGCCCATCAAAAAGCAGTCCGTCAAAAAACATCCACCGGGGCCTCCGAAAACGCTTATCTCACAAAATCGAGACAAAGATGTAACAACGAGTCTAAATGGAGACAGATCAAAGAGCAGATCGAAGAGGATATCCGTGAGTCGGTTCCTGGTGTGCCTGTGAGGATTGTGGTCTATTCTTTCTTTCGTGGTTACGGTGTCGATGGATTTTTCAAGTTTTTAAAACGCGAATGGCAATGCAAGGCCGAAAAAAAACGGCTTGTCCACGAACTGGGATCTAGAAAAATCAGAGTCGCAACAAATATAGACAATACCCTCGCGTGGTTCAACAAGGATAGTTCCAGGGCAAAAATATTGTTATTGACGAGTAAAGATGGTGTCGGCATTTCTTTGAGGAATGTGCGCTGGTTTCATTTGATGGAACCGCAATGGTCGGACGCGGAAGAACAACAGGCCATCGGCCGCGCCGTTCGAAAGGGTTCGCACGATTTGGTAGAGCCGTATGTTCAAGTTTTTAGATGGTTGGCAGTATCCCCACAACATATTAGAGGACTATCGGCCGGTGAAAAGGTCCGGGCACATATGAAAGAGAAGAAGAGACGCACAGACGCGTTGTTAGTACGGATGTCGAGAGC
>Ga0209302_10000111_pt1 | contig 51764 bp, 68 predicted proteins | sample ArcOceMetagenome_2_FD_187445 | JGI IMG/M metagenome (GOLD analysis project Ga0209302, IMG submission 187445) | Marine eukaryotic phytoplankton communities from Arctic Ocean - Arctic Ocean ARC135M Metagenome (SPAdes) (version 2) | ecosystem: Environmental > Aquatic > Marine > Oceanic | place...
GATCAAATCAAGAACCTTATAGAACAACTTAAAACAAATCCAGATTCAAGGAGATTAATGGTTAGTGCTTGGAATGTAGGAGAATTAGAAGGAATGACACTTCCACCATGTCACTATGGATTCCAAGTTTATACACGATTAACTACTAGAGAAGAAAAGATTGTAAATCCTGGAAAATACAGAGCAATCTCTTTAATGTGGAACCAAAGATCAGTAGATACATTCTTAGGTCTTCCATTTAATATTGCGAGTTATGCTGCACTTCTTTGTTTAATCGCAGAAGAAGTTAATATGATTCCAGATCAATTAATCGGAAACTTAGGTGATGTTCACTTATATAAGAATCATATTGATCAAGCAAGAGAACAATTAACCAGAGAGATTTACGATTTACCAACAGTAGAATTTAGTAATGTAAACCTATTAGATGGTGAATTTGATTTTAAAGTAATAGATTATAAATATCACCCAAGTATTAAAGCATCATTAAGTAATTAAATTATGAAAGATAGTATCAAAGAACTTATTCGCTTAGAAGTAGAAGCGATACAAAATATTCCAGTAAACGATTCGTTTGAACAAGCTGTCATGCTTATTAAGAATTATGTACATGACATTCCAAGTAATGGTAAAGTAGTTTTATCAGGTATGGGTAAATGTGGCCAGATTGCACTTAACATAGCAACAACACTAAGTTCTACAGGAACTCCTTCGGTTTATTTACACCCAAGTGAAGCTCAACATGGCGATTTAGGTATATTATGTAAACATGACGTATTAATTCTTTTATCAAACTCTGGTAAAACCAGAGAGATCATTGAACTAATTACATTATCTAGAATTTTACAACCGAGTGTTAGGGTCATTGCTATCACTGGAAAAACAGATAGTCCGCTAGCAATAGAATCCGATATTGTATTACATACTGGAGATTCTGAAGAAATATGCCCGCTTGGATTAACACCTACTATTTCAACAACACTCATGACAGTTATTGGTGATATGCTAGTAGTAGAACTTATGAAGAAAATAGGATTTACAAAAAAGGAATATTCTAAAAGACATCACAGTGGATATTTAGGTCAAAAAAGCAAAGAGTAATGAAACAAGATATAGAAACAAGACCGTGGGGAACATATGAGGTTTTATTAGATGCAGAGAATGTAAAGGTTAAAAGGATTATAGTTAATCCAAACCAAAGACTATCATATCAATACCATCACAAAAGACGGGAACAGTGGACATGCATTGAAGGAATACTTTCAATAGTATTAAACGGAGCCACTCTTGAAATTGAACCAGGTAATTCTATCCATATCCCATTAGGCTCACATCATAGAGCGTGGAATAGAACAAATGAGCCAGTCACATTTATTGAAGTACAGACAGGGACTTATTTTGGCGAGGATGATATAATTAGAATTGAAGACGATTATAAAAGAATATAAATGAAATCACTTGTAGTAATTCCATCTCGCTGGCAATCATCTAGATTTCCAGGAAAACCGTTAGAATTGATAGGCGAAAAACCAATGATTCAACATGTTTGGGAAAGGGTATCAAAATCAAATGCGGACGACATATGGATAGCAACAGATGATCAAAGAATTTTTGATGTTGCGGAATCTTTCGGAGCACAAGTAATGATGACTACTCAATGTGACACTGGAACAGAACGAGTTATTGAAGTTCACCAAACAATTAATAGTGATATTATAGTAAATGTACAGGGTGACGAACCATTTATAAATCCTAAAGATATTAATTTAGTTATAGATTTGATTAAGTCAAATCCTAATCACATAGCAACACTTAAGACAGATCTAATAGACGACGAACTGGAAGATCCAAATACAGTCAAAATCATGTGTACTCAAAATAAGGAGGTTGTGATGTTTACCAGAAATGATACAAAAGGAAAATCATGGTTTAAACACATTGGTATTTATGGATACTCTTCTACTACGCTTGACATGTTGTCTAGAATGACGGCCACAGAAAACTCGATAAATAATACATTAGAGCAATTAACATGGATGGATAATGATATACATATGATTGCAGATTATACAGAATACAAATCTTTTGGTATAGACACACCTGCAGATTTAGAACGTGCAAATAACTTTTTAAAATTATAACGATGAGACTACCAGCAATTGAACACACTTCCCCATCATTCATTTCTATGTATCAAATAGACGGAGATTTATGTGATAAAATAATAGAAAACTTTAATGATCTTCCAAAACTTACGTCTCACGACGAGCTAAGAGGTTATACCAGACTTAGTCACGGCAATTTAGATGGAGATATTTTAGAAGAGTATAACAAGAGCATTAGACTTGCGTTTATGTCATATATTGAAGAATACCCATGGAGTAATATAATGACATCCGATTGGAGTTTCTTTCCGCCATATAATATACAGAAATATGCACCTGGAGATGCATATAATCCAACACATGTCGAAGAAGGCGGACCAAGAAAGGACAAGATCATGAGAAAATTAGCATTTACAACATACCTTAATGATATTGAAGAAGGTGGAGAAACCGAGTTTATATTACAGGGTGTAAAAGTTAAACCTAAAAAAGGACTTACTATAATTTGGCCAGCTGGCTGGACACATCCACATCATGGTATTCCTGCACCTAAAGAAACTAAGTACATAGCTACTGGTTGGGCAGGATATCATCATAGAAGTTAAATGAAATTTCAAAAATTAACTGGACAACCTGAGTTCGAGCTAGCACCTTATGTTAAATCTATATTAAAACTTCACGAAGGTTTTGATGTTCAGATTTATCTAGGGTGTGATAGTCAAAATAAAGCAATAGATACTGTTTATGCAACAACACTTGTGTTTCATATAGCATCTAGTGGTTGTCATGTTATTTATAAGAAAGAACGAGTGCCTAAAATAAGGGACATGTGGACTAGGTTGTGGAAAGAGACTGAAAATTCATGTGAGGTTGCAATATATCTAAGAGAACATGGAATTGAAGTTTCAACAATAGATATGGATTACAATACTGATCCTACAAAAAAATCAAATAAATTAGTTAAAGCAGCAGTTGGCTATGTGGAATCTTTAGGATTTAAAGCGAGGTGCAAACCTGATCTTTTACCTGGAGCATATGCTGCCGATAATATCGTAAACTAATTCATAATGATACATATAATAAATATAATAATCATAAACTAAATTATGTCATTAGCAGACGGATACGAAAACGAAAAGAATAAGAAAGGGAATTCAAAGAAAAAGACTACACCATTTCTAGATGAATTTGGAGAAGACTTAACACTTGCCGCATCAGAAGGTAAATTGGACCCTATTATTGGAAGAGATAAAGAGATATACAGGATATGTCAGATATTAGCTCGAAGAAAAAAGAATAATCCTATAATCTTAGGTGACCCAGGTGTTGGTAAAACAGCAATAGTTGAAGCTATTGCTCAGCGCATTGTTGACAAAAAAGTTGCACGAGTACTTGTAAACAAAAGACTCATCTCATTAAATATGACCACCATTGTGGCAGGTACAAAATATCGTGGTGAATTTGAAGAGAGGATGAAGAACATTGTAGAAGAACTTAAAAACAATACAAACGTAATTGTGTTTATTGATGAGTTGCATACAATAGTCGGTGCAGGTGGAGTTAGCGGTGCATTAGATGCATCTAATATATTGAAACCGGCATTAGCACGTGGACAAGTGCAGTGTATTGGAGCCACTACGCTTGATGAATATAGAGAAAACATAGAAGATGACGGAGCACTAACTCGTAGATTTCAAGAAGTGTTCGTAGACGCACCATCTGTTGAAGATACAATTGATATATTGATGCGTATCAAACACAATTATGAAGAATATCATTCAGTAGAGTACACACCAGAAGCAATAGAAGCGTGTGTTAGAATGAGTGATCGTTATATAAAACAACGTGAACTTCCAGATAAAGCTATTGATTTATTAGACGAAGCGGGTGCCAGAACACATTTATTAGAAGTTAAAATACCATCTAAAATTAAAAACCTAGAAAAGGACGCTGATAATATTAAGTTAGATAAAAAGGCTGCAGTCGAAGAGCAAGATTACGAATTAGCCGCTAGACTTAGAGATGACCAGATTTCATTAGAGGGCAAAATCATTCAAGAGACCAAGTCATGGGAAGATTCACTTAAAAAATCCAAGAGACAAATTAACGTATCGGATATTGCTGAAACTATTTCTACTCAAACAGGAATACCTGTAAATAAATTAGGAACTGATGATCTTAAGATGATCAAGAACATGGCAAAAGAAATTAAAAAAATGATTATTGGCCAAGACCTTGCAGTAAATGCATTGTGTAATGTTATCAAAAGATCTAGAACCGGTGTTGCTAGTCATAGAAAACCAAGTGGTTCTTTTATGTTCTTAGGCCCAACCGGTGTTGGTAAAACCGAAACAGTAAAAGCATTAGCTGAATACATGTTTGGTGATATTGATGCTATGATTAGAATTGATATGTCAGAATATCAAGAAAAGTTTAATGTTAGTAGACTTATAGGTTCTCCTCCAGGATATGTTGGACACGAAGACGGTGGTCAATTAACTGAAGCGGTGAGACGTAAACCTTATTCAGTAGTTTTGTTTGATGAAATAGAGAAGGCTCATCCTGATGTATTCAACACTCTCTTACAAGTATTAGATGAAGGTCGTTTGACAGATTCAGGTGGTAGAGTAGTTGATTTTACAAATACTATTATCATAATGACATCTAATGTTGGTGCTAGAAAACTGGCAGATTTTGGATCAGGTATTGGATTCTCTAGTACTTCAGCTATCGCTGAAGAGAGTAAAAAAATGGATTCTATTATTAAGAAAGAACTAAAAAACAAATTTAGTCCTGAGTTTTTAAACAGATTAGACGATATTGTATTATTTGATCAATTAGAAAGCAAAGATATTTTAAAAATAGTTCAGATAGAATTAAATCACTTTTCAGAAAGAATGCAACTAGAAGGATATACGTTTAAATTCTCTAAGCCTGCAAAAGATTTCTTAGTAAAAGAAGGATATGATCAAGCGTATGGTGCACGACCAATTAAAAGAGCTATTCAAAAATATGTTGAAGATATTGTAGCTGATGGTATATTAGATCAAGCTTTAGAAAAAGGTAAAGAATATTTAATTACAAAAGAGAAAACTGAAGATAAACTTTTTATCAAATACTAGTATAACTACTATAAACATTACACTACATGACAGATTTTTCAAACACATTCCAAGAGGTAATTAGCAACATAGAACAACATGGTGATATTTCTAAACCACGAGATTTAGAAGTTAAAGAATTATTGTTAGCACATTTAGCAATTGATCCAAGAAGACCTATTGCTAATTTTGATTCTAGAGCATTTAATTGGAAATACTTTGCAGGTGAAATGGCTTGGTATTTACACAGAGACACTGATGTTGATTATATTGGTCAATATTCTGGTATGTGGAGTACACTAACAAATCCTGGTACAAATGAAATAAATTCAAACTATGGTGCATTAGTTATTAACGATGAACAAATAGGCTGGGTAGTAGATTCACTATTAGCAGATAAAAACAGTAGACAAGCTATTATGTTTTTTAATCAGCCTAAATTTCAGTTTAAAGGTAATAAAGATTTTGTATGTACAATGTATGGCAATTTCTTTATTAGAAATAACAAATTGAATATGAAAATTCAAATGAGATCAAATGACATATTCTATGGCTTAACATTTGATGCTCCATTCTTTTCATTCTTAATGCAAACCGTTTATTTAATTCTAAAAAAACATGATCAATATAAAGATCTAGAATTAGGTACATATCACCATTATGCAGACAACATTCATTTTTATGAAAGACACTTTGAGCTTGCAAATAAAATAGAGGATTTAGATTTAACAGAAGCAGAAGAAACTTACCTAATCTTAAAGAAACCTTTAGTAGATTATACAAAAGAAGATGGTGTATTTTTAACAGATGAAGGTATTGAGTTTACAAAGAGAATGGATCAGACACAAGGAGCAAAAGGTATTAGTTATAAGAACATATTAAAAGATTATTTTACAATTTAAAATGGGAACACCACCAAGAATACATATTGATCCTACTCGCATATTAGCCGATGATTTCGAAAAACTATTAATATCAAAGTATGATATATTTTATAGGAGAATCGTAGAATATGTATTGAATGCAGTAGAAAACAAAGAGGTAGATGATTTACTAGCAATTTTAGTAGATGACGAGGGTCGAGAATACGACATGGCATTACCAAAAGCCGGATTCCCTAAATCACTAGCAAAAGCAAAAGATTATTTTAGTCTTATAGAAGAGTACGAGACGTGTGATTTAATTAAACAAATACAAAAACAAATAAACTAAATGAATTATTACCCAAAAGATAAAGAATTTCAAAGATATGCACAGTCAGAATTCAATGTTAGCGGAACACACCTAGATCTATATAGTAAAGGTGCTGCAAAACAAGCATCCATGACTCCTTATATTTTAGAGGAGAGAGAAATGAGAGTTACACAAATGGATATCTTTTCAAGATTGATGGCTGATAGATTACTATGGGTAGCAGGTCCTGTAAATGATGCAATGAGTACTGTTGTACAGGCACAATTAATGTTCCTATCAAGTAACAGTGCTGACGATATTACAATGCATATTGATTCTCCAGGAGGTTCAGTTAAATCTGGATTATCTATGGTAGATGTGATGGAATATATACCATGTGATATACGTACTGTTAATACAGGTATGGCAGCATCTATGGGTTCAGTTCTTTTAGGAGCTGGAACTAAAGGAAAGAGAAGTTCACTAAGGCATTCAACTACAATGTTACATCAATCTTCTGGTGGCTTTAGTGGAAATATTCAAGATGCTGAAGTAGACTGGGCTGAGTGGCAAAAAGTTAATGTAGAATTATTTAATTTATTAGGATCATATTGTGGAAAGAAAGCCGAGCAAGTTATGAAGGATGCTACCAGAGACTTTTGGTTAAACGCAGAAGAAGCGGTAAAGTACGGTATTATCGACGAAATAATAAAACCCAAGAAAAATTAATATATATAGAGTATGGCTAGTAGACAAAAAACAAGAGAAGTATTTATCGAACTAATCAATTTACAACTAGAACCTCATGGTAAAACATACACGGACGTTGTAAACGAATCTGATTGGTATATGAAATATAATACTACTAGAGAAAAAGAACAGGAGTTTATAACAAACGCCACTAAAATTCTTAAAACTAAATTAAGAATGAGTAAATCAGTAGCTGACAAAGAAATAAGCTGGTTTATATTACAGTGGGGATTGACGACTAATAATTCTGAAATAGAATCAGTTTTAGCAAACGACATAATGTCAGAAACCAAGAAACATACCAAAAGGCGTACTAAAAAATAATATTAAATTATTATAATATAAAAAAAAGAAGCATTATCTTAAATAATGCTTCTTTTTTTGTTTTACAGTATGGGTACTATGATAAATAGAATATGAATAGTAAAAACAAAATACCAAGTTGGCTTATTGGTGGTCCAAATGACGAAGAATATCGTGTGTATAAACTAAGAGGTTCTATTTCTGAAGTGAAAAAGAAGATTGAATCCAATAATTTAGTGGAAGCATTATTCGAGATCGATGATACTCTGGATTATCTATACAGATACGACGCTGTCCAGATAACACATGATCCAAATCCTATCAATCAAATTGTAGGTGGTTTTGATTTTCCTAATCTAGAGATGGTATTCTCATCAGATGAAGAAATGGACACTGACGAAATACTAGATGTATTGTTGGATGAGGCTATCGATAAATATGAAGATTTACATACCATATGTAGAGATAAATGGAGAATCATAGAAGAAGGAATCAAATTAAATTATGTACCCGTTAAGCCATATTTTATAAATGACGGTTTTGTATTTATAAAGACACCTAATAATATACTTCATGTGTATCATTTCATAAAACCCAATAAGTATTTTACAAATGACTGGAAAAAGTTTGAAATGACTCATATGTATAGCGAAAAATGGACTAATGAAACTTATTTTTCAAGAATCGATGAGTTGGTTTCAAAAGATTCTGAGAAAATAATAATAAGAGTTGATTGCAAAACAGAAACTATTTTAGAGAATAACGCGTTAGCTGTAATTAACCAAAAGATATTTTCTATGTTACATAGAGACTATTCATTTTAAATAAGATATATAAACAAAGAAAAATACAATTAACAATATGCCAACTGTTTCAAATCAAAACATAATCGCAGTATTACCTGAGTTAGCTAGGATCATTAGAGGTCAAGCAAACAGTGTGAAGATATCTTTACATCAAGACTATATTGGTAATCAATTAAACATCGGAGTTACAAACGAAGTTAAAGTAGAATTATATAACACCTCAAACGAGCTAGTTGTTTCTTTTGCTAAATCACTTGGAACGTTAACGTATGGTGAAACTAATGGAGAACAAAGAGGTGAAATTAACATTCCACTTACCGCTGAACAAACAGCTGCTCTACCATTTAACACAGAGAACATATCTGGAATATTAAAAGCCAGAATATATGTAACTCTTTTCAATCAAATAGTAGAACTTCCTAATATTAAATTAGCAAACATATATGATGCTGGTAAAGTAATAGGAGATATAGTTGCAAGTAGATTTACATTACCAGGTTCGGTATATAAAGTAAAGTCTTTAGCAATCTCAGAAAAACCAGCTGCTGGAGAAATCATAATAAATGATAGTAATCCTTCAGGTGTTACTAAAATTAGAATTGCAGTAACAGACGATAAAGGATATAGAAATTCATACTTAGAATCTGTATTAGAAAATAGAATTGATATTGATGGTGTTAAAGTTTCATTATTTTTAACTAATGTAAATAACAATAGCGAATATTCTACATTTGAAATTAAAAGTTGGTCAAGAGTAGATGTATTAAATTCAGATTCTGATAATCCTGTTAACAATGACGATAGCGATGCTATTGAATTAATAGTTATAAGTGAAGGTAATTCAAATGTACCAGGTCAAGTTTACAGAATAGAAGCTGGAGATGAACTTGGTATTTTTACAGAATCATATTCATCACCTCATGGTATTTCAATTACACCAGACGGTCTTGCAACAATAGATGATATTAATAATATAACGTTTAGCGGTGGTGCCATAGTTAATAACCATGGTAACGGTAATTTAGAAGTTCAATTTCCTTCAGTGGTAGTTACTACTTCTGGAACATCAGGTTCTTCTGGAACTGATGGTACTTCTGGAATTAATGGAGCTATCGGGGCGCAGGGTATTCAAGGTATTCAAGGTGAAGCTGGAACTTCGGGAATTGACGGAGCACAAGGCGTTCAAGGTGAAGCTGGAACTAGTGGATATGATGGAACATCAGGGTATGATGGTTCTTCTGGAGTTGATGGTTCTTCTGGAGTTAATGGAATACAAGGTATTTCAGGAATAAACGGTGAAGCTGGAAGTTCAGGAATAAATGGAACTTCAGGAGTAAATGGAATACAAGGTATTCAAGGTATTCAAGGTGAAGCTGGAACATCAGGAATTGACGGTCTAAAAGGTGAAGATGGTGATTCTGCATACACGGTATACAAAAATGGCGAATCTTTCCCTCTTGGAAAAACAGAGTGGTTAGCTACTTTAGTCGGTGATGCTGGAACTTCAGGAATTGATGGAACTTCAGGAATTGATGGAACATCCGGAGCCGATGGTATTGATGGTCAAGCTGGAACAAGTGGAGCAGATGGAACATCAGGAATAGATGGCCAAGCAGGAACATCAGGTATTGATGGAATAAATGGAAATCACGGAACAGACGGTGTTGATGGAGTTCAAGGTATTCAAGGTGACGCTGGTACTTCAGGAATAGATGGAACATCAGGTTCAAGTGGAAGTTCAGGTATCAATGGTCAAGATGGAACTAGTGGAAACGACGGTCAAGCTGGAGTTAAAGGTGAAACAGGTGATCAAGGTGACGCTGGAACAAGCGGAGTTAATGGAACTTCAGGATTAGACGGAACATCAGGATTTGATGGAACTTCAGGAATTGATGGCGTTAAGGGTGATCAAGGTGACGCTGGCGCAAATGGAACTTCAGGAACTGATGGAACAAATGGTAGTTCAGGAATTGATGGAGCTAAAGGTGATCAAGGTATTCAAGGATTGGTTGGCCCAAAAGGTGATCAAGGTGACGCTGGAAGTTCAGGTATAAATGGAACTTCAGGTATAAATGGAAATCACGGAACAGACGGAACTTCAGGTATAAATGGAAATCACGGAACAAGCGGAGTTTCTGGTACTGACGGAACATCAGGTTCTTCTGGATCAAATGGAACTGATGGAAGTTCAGGAATAAATGGAACATCAGGCGTTAATGGAACATCAGGTATAAACGGGACTAATGGTATTCAAGGTGAAGCTGGAACATCAGGAATTGATGGAGTTAAAGGTGATCAAGGTGACGCTGGAACTGATGGAACTTCAGGTATAAATGGAACATCAGGATATGACGGTTCTTCTGGAACTGATGGAACTTCAGGAATTGATGGAGTTAAAGGTGATCAAGGTGACGCTGGAACTTCAGGAACTGATGGAGTAAGCGGTACTGATGGAATAAACGGTACTGATGGAATAAACGGTACTGATGGTACATCAGGAACAAACGGAACTTCAGGAACAAACGGTTCTTCTGGAACTGATGGTTCTTCTGGATCATCAGGTACAAACGGTGCTGATGGAGTTAAAGGTGATAGTGGAAACAATGGAACTGATGGAACTTCAGGTACAAACGGTGCTGATGGACAACAAGGTATACAAGGACAGGTTGGTAATGACGGCGCTGGAGCAACTGGAAGCTTAGTTGCTTACAGAATTAAAGTAAACATGTTATCTAATAGTATTAACACAACGACACCCATTGCTAACGTATGGTCACCGGGTGGAACTGAAATATACAACTCAACTGATGGTTGGTCTGTATCTGGATGGAATATTGCTAGATCAAATAACAATTTAACGCTTACACATCCATTGGCTAAACCAATATTAATGGGAACAGCTCAAGGTAGAAATGGTTCAAACTTATTTGTTTCGCAATTCATTGGTAAAAACGCATCTACATTATCTATACAGAATGTCGATGGTAATGCATATGTAAAATTCAACGGAGTAACAAGTATTAACACAGGAGCTGCAACAGGCGGAGCGACAGACGTTGTTATAACATTTACAGTAGAATCATAAAAAAATAAATATAAAAATGGCTACTAATCAAACAGGAAAACCAACACAATTATTAATATCTAGGGTGATATCTGGAACCACTATGGCTGTCGATACTATACAAGACGCTAATAGTCCATGGTACTTTTATCCACTTACATTTCAAGTGGATCTAGGCGTTCAAATTCAAACATTCTCTGACTTGTCAGTTAATGGTGGATTTTATGACGCAAGTGCAGTTGAAGTAAATGATTGGCTAATTCAACCTTCTGGTAAAGCATATAGAATATCTTCTGTTATGGCAATATTAGATGGAGGAGCTACAGCAAGAGTTATTTTAGAAGACGTAGATAGTTATGTTTTATTAAACGATTCTTCTATGTCAGGTGCAAATTATCCAGATGAAGAACAAGCAGGCTTGTGTATTGAACTAGACAATGAGGGTATTCCTATTATTGCAGGAGTTTCACAAGTATCGGCATCTCTTCCTAATTTAGGATATTGGATCGATGATGCTGTTAGTAGATTTGAAGCTAGCTCTGTATCAGGCGCAAATGCAGTCGGTATTAACACGGGAATAGATTTAGACAAATCACCTTCAGCAACGATAAACGACGGAGACAGCGCTGGTGTTTCAATAACACATACACCTTTTTCTGATAGTTTAGTTACTGTTAAAATAAATGGAATGGAAGTTAACTTATCAAACGGAAATAAATTAAAGGAGTGTTACTTTTCTAGAGACGGAGGAAATTCCTCTGTTTTGATTCAAGATATTGAAGCAGGTGACACACTTTATTGGAATGGGTCTATCGCAGGATATCAGCTAGATGATACTGATGACTTAGATATTTCATACCAAAAATCTAGCTTAGATTAATATATTATAAACTAATTTTTTTAATAAATAAATAAGCGTCCAATATGTCATTTCATATTGGACGCTTTGTATATATAGTACTAAGGAACCAATTATGGTTCTTTGTCCATAAAAATATAAAACATATACATGGCACAATTAAAAGTAAAACAAATTAGTGATTTCGTAAGTGCAATCTCTAACGTACACAACGGCGTAGCCGGTACACAAACCGCATCAGATATTTCTAATGCTAAATCTGGAGCAATTTCATCTGCATTTTCTGCTGATGTAGTAGCACTTTCTTCTGCAAAGGTATATGCTGATCAAGCTGAGGTAGATGCAATAAACTCTTCAGTTTCTCAAGCAGAAGCTAAGGATGTTGCAAGAGCAACTGTTGCTGCAACTAACTTATCTAACGCAGTTTCTACTGAGAAATTAAGAGCTGAAGGAGCTGAAGGTGTTAACTCAACTGCAATCTCAAATGAAATCTCTAGAGCTATAGAAGCTGAAGGATTAATCGACGGTAGAGTAACTACTTTATTAGCTGGTAAAACTGAAGCATTAGATACTTTTGGTGAAATTAGAGGTTTCATCGAAGCACTATCTACTGAAGATGTAACGACTATCGAAGCAATTTCTACTGCTGTTTCTAATGATGTAGTTCACGCTGCTGCAATCGCAACTGGTATATCTGTAGCTATTGCTAACGATACACTTGCACAAGGTTATGCTGACGATGCACAAACTGCTGCTGAAGCTACTGCTGCTCAAAATGCTATTGAAGCATTAGCAATAGTAAACCTAGCAAATGATCAAGCTGCTGTTGAAGCTGAAGTTGCTGCACAAGCTGCTGCTGATCAAGCTGTAATTGATGCACAAGCTGTAATTAACTTAGCTATTTCAGTAAAAACAGCTACTGAAGGGTATGCTGATACTGCTGAAGCTGATGCTGTTGCATCTGCAAAGTCTTATTCTGATGGTTTAGCTACTAACTATGACGCTGCTGGTTCTGCCGCTGCTGCATTGTCTGCTGCTAAATCTGATGCTTCTGCAAAAGATGCTGTTATTCTTTCTACATTGAGAGGTGAAATAGCTGATCTTGGAGCAATTGATAAGTTAGAGCAATTAGCTGGTGGTATTACAGCCGCTGGTTTTAAAGTTGTTGAAGCTGTATCTGATGAAAACTTTGATATCTTAGTATTTGTAAACGGTTTACAAATTCACAGATCTTCTGAATCAGTTGACGGTTTCTCAACTGCTGATGGTTCAGAGTTCATCGTTAGTGGTTTAGGTTACGACTTAGATGCTGAAGATCACGTTGTAGTAATTGGTTCAAGAGCATAAGCTTAAACATTAATTTCTATTAATTTTATTAAAGGCTCGCCCTCACGGGTGGGCCTTTTTTTATTAAGTGAATATATAATAAAAATAAACTTATCAAAATATGAATATTGGAATCACTATAAATTTATCTAAAGAAAACGAGAGTCTTTGGATAAACGGTATCAAATTAAACGCGCTATATTTACTTAAAGCATTGAAAGAAACCGGACATAATGTTTATCTTTTAAATCAAAGTAAGGTTACCGCTCCTTATGAAAATAAAGTTGCATGGAATACTGAAGAGTTTCCTATCCATACATATATTGACATGTATAAAGAAACTGATCTTATGATATGGTTAGGTGCAACATATGGAGATAAAGATATTTTAGATTTTAAGAAAACAGGATCTAATAAAAAGGTAATAAAATATGTTTGTGGTAATAATTACATGAATGATTTAGAGGCATCAATGTTTACATCAAAATCAGTTACTTTTCCAGAGAAAATTGGGTATAATCAAGAAATAGACGAAGTGTGGTATGTACCTCAACAAGAGGAAATGAACCGAGAATATTACAGAGTTTTGCATAATTTACCAGCAGCTAAAGTTAGGCCAGTTCCATTTATATGGGATCCTATATTTTTAGATCAAGAGTCGGCACGATACCACAATCCAGAAGTATTAGAAAGAAATCTTCCTTTACCAGTTTATAAACCTGGTAAACCAAATAAAGAAAAACAACTAGCATGTTTTGAACCAAACATTGGCGGACAGAAGTGGCATATTAATTCTCTTTTAATAGCAGAAGATTATTTAAATTTAGGAGGAACATTCGACAAATTAAACATATTATGTGGCGAAAGATTATTAGAAGACAAATATTATACTTCAATAATTAAACATACTAAGATTTTTAACATAGATCCTATAAAATTAATCTATTTACCTAGGATGCAAGCTGTTGATGCATTGGCACAATTCACAGACGTTGTAATAGCCCACCAAATAGGTAATCCTCTTAATTATTCATACTTAGATGCGCTCTACCTACAGTTTCCACTGGTACATAATGCACCTATGCTCAAAGATGCAGGATATTATTATCAAGGAAACTCTATTGGTTCAGGCGCTAGACAACTTAAATTAGCAATTGAAAAACACGATACTATGGTTAAATGGTATAATCAAAGAAGTGAAAATGTTTTAACTAGATATACTGTATTTAATAAAGGTTTAATAGAAACATACGCTAAATTAATTGAGAATACAATGGGAATTAAAGATCATAAAATAAGTTCAAACTATGATTGGCAAACAAACCTATACAAATAATGTCTATTAGTACTAATAAACTAATATTTAAAAGACTTATCAGAGAATATGAGTTTTTGTTAGAAGATTTAGTAGATATAGAGTCTGCTAACTTAGATATAAAAAACGAATTTATGAAAGCTTTGTCAGATATAGACGACGAAGGCGTTTTGGAAACAAAGGAAATGGATAACATGGCAGATGATTGGTCAAAGAATGTTAAAGAATCCGAAGATTTAGAAAAAGAAACTAATAAACATCCGGATTTTAAAAAACTATTTAGAAAATCAGTAATTATGTGTCATCCAGATAAATTAGGATCTGATCTAGATCAGGAAATGTTGGATATATATAAAGAAATATATGAGGATTTAGTAGACGCTAATGAAACAGAAGATTGGGCTAAATTAATCAGATGTTCTGTTAAGTTAGAAATAGAATTACCAGAATCTGCATATGATCAAATAGAATCAATAGAACATAGCATAAGCAAGTTAAAAGAAAAACAGATTAACATATTAAATTCAACATCATGGTTATGGTATAAAACAAATGCAGGTGAATCCAAAGAGAATATTTTAAAACAGCATTTGGATTTTATGAAGCTGCTCACAAAAAAAAAATAAAAATAAATTAAGCAAAGTCTCCCACATAGAACAAGAGGCCAAGTTTAAGGATATATAATAGTATAACGTAAAAAAGAATAACTCATTCATGTCTCAATTGAAATTAAAACAAATCCTTGAATTCTTATCAACCTCACCTGCAAATGGCGAAGTTTTGACATATAACTCAAGTAACGGAAAGTACGAAAACTCAGCACTACCAAATACATTTGGATTACCATATGCATTTGATACTGCGACTTCAGGATCAGTAGCTGCTGGAAAAATAAGATTTGACAATCTAGTTTCTCCATCTACTTTAACTGTAAGTGAAACTACATCTAAATCTAGTCCAGCTGCAGTATCTTTAGATGTTGCAACATTTTCATCTAGTGTTAGAAAATCTATTATTGTAATAGCTAAATCTAATGATGGTAATGTTAATAAATCTTTTTATGTAAACAGCGTAATTGCTGGTGATGGCGAAAGAACATTAGAATTAGAACCTATTTCAAGTTCAAACTGGTCTGATATATCAAACGGAGACGATGTCTTTGTGTTTATTCAACCAATTGGTGATGTTGGTACATCAGGAACAGATGGAACATCTGGTATTAACGGTACATCAGGAACTAATGGATCTTCAGGTGTAAGCGGATCTTCAGGATCAAGTGGAACTAACGGAACTTCAGGTATTAAAGGAGCACCAGGATTAAATGGTACTTCTGGAACTAATGGTAGTTCAGGTACAAATGGAACTAATGGATCTTCTGGTCAGAATGGAACTAACGGTACATCAGGAACTAATGGAAGTTCAGGAACTAATGGAAGTTCTGGAACTAACGGAACATCTGGTATTAAAGGAGCACCTGGAACAAGCGGTACTGATGGAACTAATGGATCTTCTGGTTCAAGTGGAAGTTCTGGTACTGATGGAAGCTCAGGTTCAAGCGGAGTTGATGGAACGAATACTAATATTAGTGTAACTGAAGAGTCTGTTACAGGATTAGAGGGAACGCCAGTGAGTGTTAGAAATAATGGAGATGAGAATAATGCAATATTAGAATTCACTATACCAGTGGGTGCTACAGGTTTAAAAGGAGAAAGAGGTATTTCTGGAATAAATGGAACATCAGGTTCTTCTGGAACTAACGGTTCTTCTGGAACAAATGGAACATCTGGAACTGATGGTTCTTCTGGATCTTCAGGTACAAACGGAACTTCAGGAACAAACGGAACTTCAGGAACTGATGGTTCTTCTGGATCTTCTGGATCAAGCGGTACTGATGGTACTTCTGGAACAAACGGAACTTCAGGAACAAACGGTTCTTCTGGAACTGATGGTTCTTCTGGATCTTCTGGATCAAGTGGAACTGACGGTACTGCTGGAACTGATGGTACTTCTGGATCAAGCGGTACTGATGGTACTTCTGGAACTGATGGTACTTCTGGATCAAGTGGAACTGATGGTACTTCTGGATCAAGCGGTTCTTCAGGAACTGATGGTACATCAGGAACAAACGGAAGTTCAGGAACTGATGGTACTGATGGAAGTTCAGGTTCAAGCGGTACTGATGGTACTTCTGGTACTGATGGTACTTCTGGTTCTTCTGGAACTGATGGTACTTCTGGAACTGATGGTACTTCTGGATCAAGTGGAACTGATGGTACTTCTGGATCAAGCGGTTCTTCTGGAACTGACGGTACTTCTGGAACAAACGGTTCTTCTGGAACTAATGGTACTTCAGGAACTGATGGTTCTTCTGGATCTTCTGGAACTGACGGAACTTCAGGAACGAATGGAACTTCTGGTTCTTCTGGAACTGACGGAACTTCAGGAACAAACGGAACTTCAGGAACAAACGGAACTTCAGGAACTGATGGTTCTTCTGGTTCTTCTGGATCAAGCGGTTCTTCTGGAACTGACGGAACTTCAGGTACAAATGGAAGTTCAGGTTCTTCAGGAACAAATGGAACAAATGGAACTTCTGGCTCTTCAGGTGCACAGGGTAATCCAGGTTGGGGTGTTACAATGCAAGGAGAAGTTGCAAGAGAAAATCAATTACCGGTAGAAGGAAATTCTAACGGTTTTGCATATATCGTACAAGAAGATGATTCTATCTGGGTGTGGACTGAAGCAGACGGTTGGATTTCAGGTGGTTCTATTCAAGGACCAGCTGGTAATAATGGAAGTTCAGGAACTGATGGTTCTTCTGGATCTTCTGGATCAAGCGGTTCTTCTGGAACTGACGGTTCTTCTGGATCAAGTGGTTCTTCTGGAACTGACGGAACTTCAGGTACAAACGGAACTTCAGGTACAAACGGAACTTCAGGAACTGATGGTTCTTCTGGTTCTTCTGGATCAAGTGGTTCTTCTGGAACTGACGGAACTTCAGGAACGAATGGAACATCAGGAACGAATGGTTCTTCTGGAACTGACGGTTCTTCTGGTTCTTCTGGAACTGACGGAACTTCAGGAACTAATGGAACTTCAGGAACGAATGGAACTTCAGGAACGAATGGAACATCAGGAACGAATGGTTCTTCTGGAACTGACGGTTCTTCTGGTTCTTCTGGAACTGACGGAACATCAGGAACGAATGGTTCTTCTGGAACTGACGGAACTTCAGGTACAAATGGAACATCAGGTTCTTCAGGATCAAGCGGTTCTTCTGGAACAAACGGTTCTTCTGGAACTGACGGAACTTCAGGAACGAATGGAACATCAGGAACGAATGGTTCTTCTGGAACTGACGGTTCTTCTGGTTCTTCTGGAACTGACGGAACATCAGGAACGAATGGAACATCAGGAACGAATGGAACATCAGGTTCTTCAGGATCAAGCGGTTCTTCTGGAACGAATGGAACATCAGGAACGAATGGTTCTTCTGGAACTAATGGAACAAGTGGAACTAACGGAACATCAGGTTCATCAGGTAGTTCTGGATCAAGCGGAACTTCAGGATCTTCAGGATCTTCGGGTTTAAAAGGTAATACAGGAACATCTAATGCATATGCAACTGCAATGGATCAACATACAAAAACAGGATCTAATGTATCTTTAAATGAACTAAGTCTTTTAGGAGGATTAAAGCGTTCATCTGATGTTGTAATAGGCGCAGGCGGAATTTATAATATAGACTTAAATAGTAATGACGTATTTCATGTAAACGTAGCAGGACACACTGAATTTAATTTAATAAATTCTGGATTAGCTGCCGGAGCTTCTGGTATAATAGTAATATATAATCAAGAATCAGTAATATTCGCACCGTTACCATCTAATATGAAAACGCCTTCTGGTGCAAACGTTAATTTTGTAACAACAGCAGGAGCAACTTCTATTATATCGTACTATGTATATTCAGATGAAAACGTATTATGTAATTACGTTGGTAATTTTGCATAATCAAACACAATATAATTAAAGAGAAGATATGAAGAATATAGGGTTTTCAAAGATTGACTTCTGGAGTACCGGGAGTGCTAAAAATACAGTTAAAGTAACTGATAAAAATACCACGACTACGTGGAACACTTCGGCGACTACTACTGAAAATAGAAGTACTTCTAGGTCTACAGATAAAGCGTTTAATACAAATCAATCTACTGTAACTAACTGGACAACTTCATGGAATACTAGTAAATCAACGACCACTGCTTGGAATACTTCACAAAGTACAACAACTACGTGGTCGACAAGTAAATCAACGACAACTGCTTGGACAACAACATGGTCTACTGATGTAATAACATTCAGAAACACCACTCGTACCACGACAACTGCTTGGAATACAACATTGATTACGTCATGGACAACCAATAAATCAACGATTACTTATTGGACAACAGCATGGAATACTTCACAAAGTACTCTAATACCTGTTGAAACTTCATGGACAACTAGTCAAACTACCTCTAGATCAACTACCACTTTATATGTTACAGAGTGGAGGACTTATTGGAATACTAGTAAATCAACAACAACTGTTTGGAGCACTGCTTATACAACAACATGGTCAACTAGTAAATCAACTACCACTGTTTATAACACAGCTTGGACAACTTATTGGAATACTAGTAGATCAACTAATCATTCAACAACAACTTTATATACAACAACATGGTCAACTAGTCAATCAACCAGTAGATCAACTAATCACTCAACAACAACTGTATATAATACTAGTCAATCAACCAGTAAATCAACGACAACTACGTTTACAACAACATGGTCTACGTCAAAGGGAACTAGTAGATCAACTAATCATTCAACAACAACTAACTGGAATACTAGTAGATCAACTAATCATTCAACAACAACAACGTATAGTACTTCATGGAACACTAGTAAGTCAACGACAACAACGTATATTACTTATTATCCTACATCTTGGAACACAAGTAAATCTACTACTAAATCAACGACAACAACATTTATTACTAATAGATCAACTGAACATATAACTTCTACTGCATGGACAACTTCGTGGACAACTTCACAGAGTACTAGTCGTTCAACTAATCACAGTACGACGACAACATGGTCAACTAGTAGATCAACTAATAAATCAACGACAACGACGTATACAACAACATGGACAACTTCTAGAGGAACTTATCATTCTACTAGTAAGTCAACTACGACAACGTGGTCAACGTCAAGAAGTACTAATCATTCAACGACAACCGTATATAATACTACATGGGCAACTAGTAAATCAACGACGACAACATTTGCGACTAGTAGAAATACAACGACTAGTTGGAATACAAGTAAGGCGACTACTACTACGTTTAATACCAGTCAGTCAACTAATCATTCAACAACAACTACTTGGACTACAACATGGTCAACCAGTAGAGCAACGACAACTAGTTGGGCAACGAGTAGAAATACAACAACTACATTTAATACAAGTAAGGCAACTACTACTACGTTTAATACTAGTCAATCGACTAATAAGAGTACTATTACTACTTGGACTACGACATGGTCAACTAGTAAATCAACGACAACTACGTTTGCAACTAGCAAGTCAACAATCACGAAGTTTAACACCAGTAAGACAACATCAACTGTATTTAATACTAGTCGATCAACTAATCATTCAACGACTACTACTTGGACTACAACATGGGCAACTAGTAGAAACACAACAACTACTTGGGCAACTAGTAGAGCAACAACAACGACGTTCAATACTAGTAAGGCAACTACAACTACGTTTAATACTAGTAGATCTACTAATAAATCAACGACTACTACTTGGACTACAACATGGTCAACAAGCAAGTCAACGACAACTACTTGGGCAACAAGTAAGTCAACGACAACTACTTGGGCAACAAGTAAGTCAACGACAACGACGTATACAACTCATATAGAGACTAGTAGAAACACAACAACTACTTGGGCAACTCTTAGAGCAACAGCAACTACTTGGGCAACAAGTAAGTCAACGATAACGCGTTGGTTTACTAGTAAATCAACAACAACTACTTATTATACTCTTTGGAATACAACTAGAGCAACAACAACTACTTGGGCAACTAGTAGAGCAACAACAACTACTTGGGCAACAAGCAAGTCAACGACAACGACGTTTAATACTAGTAAGTCAACGGTTACATCATACACAACTAGTTGGACGGCAAATGCTACTACTACGTTTAATACAACATATACTAAGAGTACCGGTTGGAGTACTCTAGTAAGCACATACTCCGGTGGATCTGGTGGTGGATCTGGTGTTGGAACATACTGGAACACTACTTGGTCAGCTATAACTGTGTGGTCTGAAACCTTTACTTATAATACTGCAGTGTCTACGTCGCGATCGACAGATGACGGCTTAACATATTGTATAGTAGAAGGAACTTTAGTTTATTCTCAAGAAGGATATCAAGTTAAAGTAGAAGATTTAATAATTGGGCAACGTATATTAACAATAGATGGAGGTTTTAATACAGATGATATGACTGCATTAGGAGTCATATCTACAACACAAGTAAACTCGCCAACACAGCCAATATCAACAGATGATAAATTAACCGGTATAATAAGAAAGAAAGCAATAGGTATTATTGATTTTAATGACGGTCTATTAAAAACCACGGCCAGTCACTGGCACATTGTTAAAAGAGATGGTATTTGGAAAGTACGTGAAGCAAACGCAGTTAGAGTAGGTGATTTTTTCCATCACTTAGACTTAGGAGAAATAGAAATTACGAGTAAAGTTGAAGACGCAACAAATGAGTATACTGTATACAGTTTAGATGTCGAACCTAATGATACATTTTTCGCGAACGGAATATTAACACATAATAGGAAAGAAGAATGTAGTAATAACCCGTGTGATATTTCAAATCCATGTTATAATCCATGTGATACTGATGCTTGGATCTATGGATGTGAGCACATGTGCTACGATGGCTCTGGTGGAGGCGCTGGTTATGACTTCAAATAAACCCTAGAATAAATTTAAACAATTAGAAACGAAAGATATAAATTAGAATATGGCATTATATACAACACAATGGGCAACGGCAAGAGGAACCCAGGGGGCTGACAAACTTTATGAAAGAAGTACAACATACACTCTCGGAACTTACAGGAACACAGGATATTGGAAAAATACATATCGCGGCACTAGTAAGTCAACATCATGGGCCGTGTCAACTTCGAAGTCAACGTTAAAATCATATTCAAAAATAACTTATAATGTAGCAACTACTACTACATGGAATACTAGTAAATCAACTACTACTACGTTTAATACTAGTAAGTCAACTACTACTACATTTAATACTAGTAAGTCAACTACTACTACATTTAGTACTAAGAGAAACACTAGTAAGGCAACAACAACAACTTGGGCAACTAGTAAAAACACAACAACTACATTTAATACTACTAAAGAAACAGCAACGTGGTTTAATACAAGTAAGGCAACTAGTACTGCATATAGAACAAATTGGAATACTAGTAAAAACACAACGACTACGTTTAATACTAGTAAGGCAACAACAACTACATTTAATACAAGTAAGGCAACTACTACTACGTTTAATACTAGTCAATCGACTAATAAGAGTACTACTACTACTTGGACTACGACATGGTCAACTAGTAGAAACACAACAACTACCTGGGCAACTACTAGATCAACAACAACTAGTTGGAATACTAGTAAGGCAACTGCAACTACGTTTAATACTAGTAAATCTACTAATAAATCAACGACCACTACGTACACAACTACATGGTCAACTAGTAGAAACACAACAACAACTTGGCAAACTAGTAGAAACACAACAACTACGTATAATACAACTAGAGCAACAACTACTACGTTTAATACTAATAGATCTACTAATAAATCAACGACCACTACTTGGACTACGACATGGTCAACTAGTAGAAACACAACAACTACCTGGGCAACAATTAGATCAACGGGAACTAGTTGGAATACTAGTAAGGCAACAACAACTACATTTAACACTAGTCAATCTACTAATAAATCAACGACGACGGTATATAATACGACATGGTCAACTAGTAGAAACACAACAACTACTTGGATAACTAATAGATCAACGGGAACTAGCTGGAATACAAGTAAGGCAACCACGACTACATGGAATACTAGTAGATCAACTAAACATGATACAACAACCGTATATAATACGTCTTGGAATACAACTAAATCAACCACGACAACATATACTACTTATTATAATACGTCTTGGAACACGAGTCAGTCGACTAATCACAGTACAATAACTACATGGACAACTTCATGGAACACAACTAAGTCGACAACAACTGTATATAATACTACATGGACAACATCGTGGGGAACATCTAGAGGTACAAAAAGGGACACAACAACTATATACAATACGTCTTGGAATACAAGTAAATCAACTACGACAACATTCACAACTACATGGAATACTGGTTTAGGAACTAGACATACTACTAGTAAGGCAACCACAACTACATGGTCAACGGCAAGAAGTACTAATCATTCAACGACGACTGTATATAATACTACATGGTCAACTAGTCAATCGACTACTACTGTGTATACTACGAATTGGACAACTTCATGGAACACTAGTCAATCGACTACTAGATCAACGACAACTGTATTTAATACAACATGGTCAACTAGTAAATCAACGACAACTACGTATACAACGAATTGGACAACTTCATGGAACACGAGTAGAGGAACTAAACATGATACAACAACCGTATATAATACTACATGGACAACATCATGGGGAACATCTAGATCAACTAATCATAGTACGACAACTGTATTTAATACTAACCAGTCAACTGCGCATGCAACTGAACAGAGCACTGTAACTATATGGAGTACGAGTAGATTAACTGATAGAGGAACTGAACATAGTACAACAACAAACTGGACTACGTCATGGATAACATCAAGAGTGACTGACTTGGGTATAAGTACAACATGGTCTACGCAAGTACAAACAAATAAGTCGACTACGACGACGTTTAAAACTGCATGGACAACTTCGTGGACAACTAGTCAATCAACGACTACTACGTTTAAAACTTCATGGACAACAACATGGAATACATCACAGTCAACTAGTAAATCGACGACAACCGTATTTAATACCAATCAGTCAACGACGACAACTTGGACAACGAGTAAATCAACGACGACAACTTGGACAACGAGTAAAGGAACTAGTAAGAATACAACGACGACGTGGTCTACTATATACAGCGTAGTTACTTCATGGAACACTTCATGGAACACTACTACAACATGGAACACTACAAAATCTACTACTACTGCATGGACAACAACATGGAGTACAGATTATGAAGTATTAAAAACATGGTATAGTACGAACGAACCTCTTAATAGGTTAAGTACCAACAGTCAATGGAGAATTAACTCTTATAACGGAGGTTAGAATATCCATAAATAACAATCAAAAAAGACTTACTTCGGTAGGTCTTTTTTTTGCTCTAAAAATAAATGAGATAAATAATTAAACAAACACAAACTTGTTTGTATAACTATTAAATCAAATTTAAAATATGGAGATGTTTAATAAAAAGGTTCTTAAAGACAGAATAGGACCTCTTAAGAAAAACGAGAAATTATCAAACTTGGAACAAGTCGAAAGATATGTTCTTAGAAAATGTAAAGAAAATGGACTAGAACACAGTTATGATGTAATAGCTGAAGAGATGCCATACTTTAAGACAATGGGATATACTGAATACGCAACGTGTTTTATGATGCAACCTTTGAATTTAAAAATGAGAACAGGTCAGGTGATGGATGCATATTATGATAATGTAGAAAACCCATCGGATTGGGCATCTTATTTTAGAAACAATATAGAAAACAAATTGGCCAATAAATATCAAGATCGTAAAGAGGACTTCGACAGATATGAAGATAAATCTGTTTTAGTAGTTCTTCCAGGTTCTAATAAACTTAAAGCTAATTGTTGTTTAAATAAATTGATTAAAATAGCTAAGGATCATAAAGACGATATTTATTTTAAACCCCATCCAATAACAACACACGCAGTGATTGGTGAAATAAAAGATTTATTTGGAGAAGAATCTATTTTACCAAGAGATATAGATCTTTATCACTTTATGCAAAAGGCAGAAACAATATACACAACACATATAAGTGAAAGTGCATTGTATGCTACGATGTTAGGTAAAATAGTAGAACCGATGGATGTTTGGAATAATGTACACCAAGGTTCTTTTTATTCTGTGAACTCGCCGTTATATGACAATAAAGAAAATGCAGACGAATGGGTCAACCGAGTTTTTTCTAGTCCTAAATCAGGAATTATAAATCCTAGTATAGATGAAGATTGGAAAGGTAAAGTTGATGCATACATGGAGTATATTCTTGAAAAGAGAGAGTATTATAAAGGTTGGTTTTTAGACGCTCCTAAAAATAAAAAGTAAGTTAAAACCTACCACATGTAGGTTTTAACTAGATGTGATTATGAAAATACTATATTATATAGGTTATCAAAAGTTTCCATTCGACGGTAATACTGACGAGACTGGACGTAAGTCACATATAGGAGGAACAGAAATAGCTATGATTGAATTGACTAAAGAAATGGTTAAGTTTGGTCATACTATTGTAGTTTCAGGTGAAGTCATTCCAGGTATAATTACTGGAATAGAGTGGATTCCAACTCATTTATTACATGCTTCAGAACATTTTAACACATTTGACATCATCATATCCTCTAGCTATATCCATTTCTTAAAAGAATTTAAACGATATTCTGCTAAAAAAATATTATGGGCGCATAATACTCATCACCATTCTTATTATAATGGCACTGAATTGGAAGACGCAGATGAATTAACAAAACAAGTAGATCATACGATATGTTTAACAAATTGGCATAAAAATCAATGGTCTAAGAATTATAACATTCCACTAGATAAAATATCTGTGATAGGCAATGGCATAAACACTTCTACTTTTATAGGAAATCCTAATAAAATAAAAGGAAGATTTATATACAGTTCTGCGCCTGAACGAGGACTAGAAGATTTATTAAAAAACTGGCCTAAAATAAAGGAGGCATTGCCACACGCATCATTAGATATATTCTCACCTAGTTATTCTATTGCTGATTCCAAACAATATGATTGTATTCAAAATAACATAAAATGTCACGGATCAGTAAATCAAAAAACACTACACGATGCAATGCTACGATCTGAATATTGGTGTTATATAACCGATTATGAGGAGACTTATTGTATCACAGCGTTAGAGATGCAATATGCTAATGTAATTCCTATAGTTAAAAACGTTGCAGGGTTGAGAGAAACTGTAAATAGTGGCATAATATTAAATGATACTGAAACAAATTGGAATCTAGTCATACAAACAATAAGCACATTAAGTAATGAACTTATGAATAAATCTAAAAATTCTGCATTTAATTGGGCAAAAAAACAAACATGGAATAGTAGATCATATGAGTGGAAATCTTTATTAGAATCAATATGAAACTAGATAAAATTTACGTAATAAGTTTAGAAGCGGGCGATCCATTTTACCAGCGATCTATTGCATCTAAAATAGATGCTCTTAATATACCATACCCTATAGGTTGGGAAATTGTTCAAGGATTTAATGGTAAAACAGATATCATGTCTGCTGATTATTCAGTATATGATAAATGGAATTTAGGCGAAGCTACAGATAATGCATGGTGGAAAAGAGACACAACTTCTGGTGAAATAGGGTGTGGAATTAGTCACCATAATATTTGGCAGAAAATAATAGATGATAATGTTGAAACAGCTTTGATATTAGAAGATGATTTTATCAAAGTCAAAAACTTCGAAGATGTAATTATACCTAACATTGATTGGGATATTGCGTTTCTAGGTAGGAATGCTATTTTTCCGGATAGTGAAGAATTAGTTGCTCATAACTGGGTAAAAGCACTTAGTAGTTATAATACACATGCGTATGTAATCAAGAGAAACACCGCTGATGTTTTATTAAATCTATATAATTATAAGCAAAACATAATTGCACCTGATGAATTCCTAACTGCAACATTCACTAAACACATGAGACCAGATATCGCAGAGTTATTTCCACCTAAATTTATAGCGATCGCACCGACTGTTAATTTCATAGAACAGAATAGACCACATGAAGAATCAAATACGGAACCAACTGATGCGAATATAAACTTAATGAAAGAAAGAATTGAACCTAGTTTTGAAATTCTAGATGATTCTAATTGGGAATTATGGAAATCCAAATATTTAAATCATACATTATCAAAGGGTGAATATGATCTAATGCTAGATGATCTAAACAATAACATATATGAATTTCCGTTATTTACAGAAAGATTTTGTAAAGAAGCAATAGCTTTGGCTGAATCATTAAATAAATGGACACAAGACCGTCATGAGTTTTATCCAACAAACGATGTACTTTTACCTGAGTTAGGATTAGATAAAATATATCATAGAGTTTTAGAAGAAGTAATATACCCAATGTGTATTCATATATGGAAACTAGAAGGTAGAGGATGGGATGTTATGGAAAGTGAAAACTTTATGGCAAGATACACGACAGATAAACAATCTCATTTAAGTTTACATCATGATTTTAGTCACGTGACGATGGTTGTTAAACTTAATGATGAATTCGACGGTGGCGGAACTTGGTTTCCTAAATATAAAACATTGTCAAATCCCAAAACAGTGGGTACTGCGACTTTACATCCTGGAATGTTAACACATTTACATGGTGCTAGACCAATAAGTGCAGGTAAGAGATACATTAGTGTTTCTTTTATGAGAAAAACTATTAACTAACAATATAATATGAAAAAAGAAATTAAATTTAACAAAATCAAAGGAGATGATGGACATCTAGTATCACCAGTATTAAAGGGTGGTTCTAAAAACTACTTAATTGACATTGATGGAACAGTTACTGATGATGTACCTAATGAAGAGCCAGAAAGAATGTCGGTTGTATTGCCATATGAAGGTGCAGTAGAAACTTTAAATAAATGGTTTGATGAAGGAAACGTAATTACATTCTTTACTTCTAGAACAGAGGAAGTTAGAAATATCACTGAAACATGGTTAGATAAACATGGTTTTAAATACCATGGCTTATTAATGGGTAAACCTAGAGGTGGAAATTATCATTGGGTTGATAATCATATCGTACGAGGAACTAGGTATAATGGAGTATGGTCAGATCTTGTAGAGAAGAAAGTGACAATTGAAGTATTCCAAGACTGATATATACTAGATGAGAACTATACACACATTTAATGATTTTCTAAACGAGGCAAAAGAACCTCAAGATCTACATAAGATTTATTTAGCATATAATCCTGATTTAGGCCATAGATTTTGGTCTTATAAGGATTTTGCAGCAGATAAGTTTTTTATTAGATTAACACCTGAAAATTATAAAGATATTGATATCAATAAGGATTTCCCTATATTGACTTACAACTCTAAAGTGGTCCAAACTTTATTGGATAAAGATTTGATCAATAGTGACAACGTGTATAATAAACCAGAATTCATTAAAAATTCTGGGTCTAAATCAGAATTTCATAAAATAGTTGACGGTGACGAGAATATACCGAAAACTTGTTTGAAAACTGAAGACGCAATTAAAGATGTTGGATTCCCAATGATCGCTAAGCCAACAGAAGGTCATTCGGGATTAGGCATAACTGTAATTAAAAATCAAAAAGAATTTGACGCAGCAGATCACTCTAAATTAGATGTGTATTCACAATACATTGATAAGAAGAGTGAACATAGATTCTTTACATTTAAAGGTATACCATTTTTTTGGCAAGAAAGAGAACCTACAAATGATAAAGCAAAAACTGGTGAAGGTGACGGCAAAGAAAGGATGATGTTTAATTACATTAAGAAGGATGTATCAAAAGCTCCTAATAAATTTAATACATTAATGAAGAGATTTGGAGATATATTTTCAGATCTACCTTATATATGTTTTGATATCATGGAAGATCAAGATGGTAAGCTTTATATCATTGAATCTAATTCAATGCCGGGTGTACCGTTTGATGCAACAGTAGATATCTATAGAGTAATCTTTGAAGATTTTTATGGTAGAAAAGTTGATACTGAAACAGATGTAAAATTAAAAGAGTTGGCACAATACATGCTAGATAAATCAATCACAATGGACGGTGGAGATAGATTTAGTGTAGAAAAATAATAAACTAGGACTATTTCTAATTAATTAAAAGATAGATAGAACTTAACAAATAAGAACAATGGCTGAAGCAAATATGAACTGTATGATTGTTAACGTGTGGATACACCACATGCAAGTTGACGAATTATTCGATTTTCTAAATATGAGAATCGATAAAGCTCCATTTTACTGGTTAAACGAAGCTTCTGTACCCACTTCAATTACAGGTGGATATGTCATGATCTCATTGACTTATGATTCTTATTCTCATTTATCATCTAATAGAAATTGGGACGAGGCTCCTGGTTGGATAAATCAATAATATGAAAAAACAACAAACAAACATGAAAGCGTTTCTTTTAAATCATAAAGGAACCAAGTACAAAGCAGATACATTTTTTGGTATCGTCTGGAAGTTTATTACTAAGAAGAAATAAACATTTTTAAAAAACCACATATAAAGAACATCTAAGTTAACTCTTAGGTGTTTTTTGGTTTTAAAGATTAAACAGAAATATATGTATACATTAAGCGAACTTCAACAGATGATCTTCATAGACATCGAAACTAGTACACAGAAACAAACATTCCAGGAGGTCATAGATGAGAACCCTGCGCTCGAAGAGTATTGGAATATAAAGACTACACAACTTATTGAAAACCAACCAGAAACTCTTAAGGACTTCAATGATCCGCATAAGATGTGGTCTCGTATGGCAGGTCTTTATCCAGAATGGGGTAAAATAGTTTGTATATCATTTGGTCAAATAAAGTTTGATGAAACCGGATTCCCTAATGATTTTAAAGCAATGTCATTTCATGGAACTGATGAGAAACAAATACTTAAAGATTTTGCACAAACTGCAGCTAAAATTTGCCAGAAGTATCCAAAGATGAAATGGGTTGGTCACAACATAAAAGGATTTGATTTACCATATATTATTAAGAGATCTCTTATCAATAGTGTTTCAGTTCCTTCTGCCTTTCATTTACACAAACAAAAACCATGGGAAAACTGTCTACTAGACACACAAGATGTTTGGAAATTTGGAGGTTGGAATTCTGCTAAATTAGGATTAATATCAGAACTCTTAGGCATTCCTTCACCTAAAGATGCAATGTCAGGTCCAGAAGTAAATGAATATTATTGGGACGGGAGACTTGACGAGATTAGAACATATTGTGAAAAAGATGTACAAGCTACTGCAAACATTATGTTAAAAATGAGCAGCATGCCAATAACTGAAGTTCCTGAAGGATCTCCATTTTAATAACTTCATATGAAAGAATGGTATGTCTATATAGTAAAGTGTTGTGATGATTCTCTATATACTGGAATTACAGTTGATATAGATCGTAGAATATTAGAACATAATACATCTAATAAGGGTGCAAAATATACAAGATCTAGGCGTCCTGTCAAATTAGTCCATACTGAAACATACGATAATAGATCGACTGCTTCTAAAAGAGAATCAGCAATAAAGAAATTAAATAGATCAGAAAAATTAATATTATTAAAATAAGTACGCAAAAGTTTTTTTATGTCAATTATTTGTGGTATATTAGCAGTATAACAAAAATAAAGATATGATAAATTTAGATTACGCTAAGATTAGCGACGTAGAAGTAGACGGAATAGACACCGCAGATTACCCAGATTTCTGTGATGCATTTATCTCATATGCAGAATATGACGGTAGAGAAATGACAGACGATGAATTAGACACATTAAATGAAGATAGTGATTTTGTTTATAGTGCAGTAGAGTCACACTTGTATTAATATATAAATTATGGAAGACGAAGAATTTAACTTTGATGATTTTATGGAGAATAGCAACCGTGATTTTGAAATGAAACTACAAGAGTATCAGGAAAAGATGATGAAGATTGCGATTGAAACCAATTATGATCAAATAGAAAAGAATGGTATCAATGAGTGGCACCTTAGACACATGCATGATAGTGAATTAGTAGATCTTGACAGAACGTTTAAGATGATGCTTGATTATTTTGAAGAGAATGAAGATTATGAGAAGTGTGCTAAGTTACTGGAACAACAAAAAAAGATCAGTACTATTATATCACAAAAGTCTGATATATAATACATGAAACATATTAAATTATTTGAAGATTACCGAGCAGACCTTAAAGATGAAGATCCTCTTTTAATAGGTATTAGACATTTCCAAGGATCTATCAAGAGTTTAGATGATTGGTTACGTGCAAAGATAGGTGAAACAAATCCATACAAAGATACTGTAATGGTCAATGGACCACATCAAGGTGAGAAAGATAATTCTCTGCCATACCAAGATTTTCAAAATGGTAAGTCAGATTTAGTAAAACACAAATATGGAAGACAAGATAGCTAAAGAGTTAATAACTCAATTAAAAAGAATAGCCGACGCATTAGAGAAATCTAATAAAAATTCAGATACTTCTGAAAAAAGAAAAGTTATTTTAGACAAACTACAAGAGAAAAATCTTAGGGCAGATTTAAGAGAAAAACTTAACATTGATATCGATCCAGAAAAAGTAATACACACTTCACCTAGATTAGAATCAGATGGATCCGTATAGTATACTAGAAGTAGAGAAAACTAGTTCTCAGGATGAAATCAAAAAAGCATATCGTAGACTAGCAAAAAAGCATCACCCTGATAAAAACGGAGGTGATGACGTTAGGTTTAAAGAAATTGCTGAAGCTTATGAGAAAGTGGGCGATGAGTCTGCTAGGCAGCAATTTGATGCTACTTCTAATTTCCAAAATTTTAATGGATTTGACGGCAGAGTCAATATGTCAGATGTGTTTGATCACATGTTTGGTAATGCATTTAATGGCAAGCAATCCGCAAAGGGCTTAGACTTAAGGTTAGATTTGCATCTAAGTTTCGACGAAGCTTATTCTGGAACTTCTAAACAGTTTAAGGTTAATGATCAAGAACTTAAAGTTGACTTTAAACCTGGCTTAAAAACAGGTATGAAACTCAGAGTGCCTGGAAAAGGACAACCACATCAATATAATAGTACCTTACCAAACGGAGATCTTATCATTAATGTGCACGTGATGCACCGATCGGACTGGATTTTACAAGGAAATGATATATGGTTAGAATTAAATCTACCATGGTATGATATATTCTTAGGAACTAAAATAAGTGTGAATACGCCTGAGGGGCAAATCTATATTAATGTACCTAGGAATAGTTATCCAGGAAAATCACTCAGAATTAAAGATAGAGGGTATCCAATATATGGGACTGACAATAAAGGCGCACTTTTATGTAAATTAAATGCTGTGTATAATGAATTAAACGAGGAACAACTTGAATATATAGAGAAAGTACAGCAAGTAAAACATGAATGATTATTTCTCTAATAGCGAAAACCGAAAATGGTTTAAAATAATTGATGGACTCATTGTCAATAATGAGGATATGTTCTTTAATGCTCTATACATGGCGATGACACATCACCCGACATATGTTATAGCAGCAGATCTAGAAGATGATAGAAAGAACGTTATATTAAGTGCTATGTTAAAATATTTTGAAAACAAAGAGGAATTCGAGAAGTGTGCTAGTATTTATACTATCAAAAAACAAATCAATACAACATGCTAATAATACCAGTAGAGAATAATAATATTGAGAAGGCACTAAAACAATATAAAAGAAAGGTCATCAAGACTAAACAATTAAAAAAAATAAGAGATCGTAAAGATTTCACTAAACCATCTGCCAACAAACGCTTACAACTACAAAAGGCAAAGTACGTAAATCGTAGTAATCAAACCGATTAATATATTAATAAAATATCTTATTATTTTGACATTTTTTAAAATACAATAGATATAGTAATTATTAATATATACAAACTAGAGGTATTAAACCTCTTAAAAAATAAGATAACGTACATGGCAGGTTTCATATCCAATTCGGATAAAGATAGTTTAATGAGAGCTAGTTATTATCAAATAACTAGAAACTTCACCAAAACAGTAAATCGTTTTATAGCATTCAAGGACAGCGACAGAATCGTTGAGATCCCACATGGCATCAAGCAACGTAGTAAGTTTATTGATTTAATGATTAAGTATTTTGAATCACTTGAAGAGTATGAGAAATGTACAAAGCTAGTAAAACTAAAGGAGCTTGTCATAATGGCAGGCGATTAATTTAAAAATAAACATTTAAATGAGCAGAGGAACAGAAAAGCAAACAAGACAAAGTAAAGGCGGAACAATTGAGTCCGGTTTAAAACGAGTTACACTTAGACAATCCCAACACAAATACGTAAAAGAAATAGAAGAGAACGATATCACATTCTGTTACGGTCCTGCAGGGACTTCAAAGACATTTACAGCATGTTACGTCGCATTAAAATTATTACAAGAAAAAAAGATTAAAGAAATTATCCTTTGTAAACCGATACAAGAAGCGGGTGAAAAATTAGGATTTTTACCAGGAACAAAAGAAGAAAAGATTGATCCTTATATGAATTCGTATATTTCGAATATCACTAAAATAATAGGAGGTCAACAAGCAAAATATTTATTTGATAGTAGAACGATCAGGTTTGAACCTCTTGCGTATATGAGAGGTGACACGTTCGATGACGCTCTTATGGTATTAGATGAGGCACAAAATGCAACTTTTAAACAGTTGATGTTATTCGTAACCAGAATGGGTAAATCAAGTAAAGTAGTTGTAACAGGTGATGTGAGCCAACATGATATATCTAGACAACATGTGAGTCTACCTAATTTCATAGACATCATGAAGGATGTTAAAGGCGTTGGTGTCCACGTATTCGATAACAAAGATATTGTTAGAGCTAAGATTTTACAAGAAGTTGTACAAAGGTATGACGAATGGAAATCTAAAAACGAAAACAAATTTTAGAAACAATTTAATGGTTCCATGTATAAGTACTAAACATACAAATACATGGAACCATATCAAATTTTATTAAAACACAGCCACTCCGGAAATCCGAATACAATTGAGATTGGATTGGACGAAGCTGGAAGAGGTGCCTTATCAGGACCTGTTACCGTCGCAGCATGTATCATGCCATATGGTTTTCAACACGAGCTTATTAAGGATTCTAAATTATTAAGTGAACCACAAAGAGTAGATGCTAGGCGCATGGTATTAGAAAATGCTATCGCATGGTCTATTGTTCATATATCAGTAGAAGAAATAGAATCAACAAACATTCTTAAAGCTACATTAAATGGCATGAAGAAGTGTCTAGATGATATTAGAGAAAAGAGTCAAGATTTTGATTTTATCCTAGTTGACGGAGATCAATTCCATGGATACGAAGGTGTACCATTTGAAACTGTAGTAGGTGGAGATAATATTTATGGTTCAATCGCTGCAGCTTCAATTCTTGCCAAAACAGAAAGAGATCTACTTATGAAGAAGTTAAGTATTGACCATCCTGAATATGGGTGGGGATCAAATAAGGGATACGGCACTAAACAACACAGAGATGCTATATTAGAAGCCGGTGCAACCACTCATCATAGACATTCATTTATTAGTCATATGTTAACTAAAACATCTACATTGTTTTGAGAGGGCTTCTAACAGGAATGTTATTGTTCTTAGCGGGACAGACTATGATATGGTTTCAAACTAATGGACAGTTTATTTCACCATGGGCAAAGAAAAATCCATGGATTATATCTATAATAGGTGGTACGGTTATAAGTTATATGTTTATTAGAGCAACTGCATTTATCGCAGCATACTATGACGGAGCTTTATGGCCAGGAAGATTTATTGGATTTTCTATGGGAATATGTTCCTTTGCTTTTCTAACATGGTATTTTATGAATGAAGGAATTAACACAAAAACAATGGTTTCACTAGGGCTTGCATTCGCCTTAATTTGCGTACAGTTATTATGGAAATAAGTAAACTTAAATTACCTTGGCTAGAACAGGGAAAATTAACCAATGTTGCTGTTTATAGAAAAACAAAAACTAGCAAAACTTATTATATGATAGTTACTGATATACATGTGGATATTATAAACAACATGAGAGCCACAAAACCTATCATAAATCATAAATATGAAATCATAGAATTAGGAATAGGTAAAGAGTTTATTAAATCATGGTCAGAAAAATATGATATTAAAAAACCACAAATAATTTGTAAATAAATGCTTAAATATTTTTTTATGTCAAATAAAAGTGATATATTAGTAATATGATTAGAAAAAAACTACACAAACACCAAGGAGATCCAATCATTATAGATCTTACAGGACCAGATGGCAACGCGTTTGTATTATTAGCATACGCTAAGAAATTCTCACAGGATTTAGATAAACCATATGAAGCACTGCTCGAACAAATGAAGAGTGGAGATTATGAACATTTAATTAAAGTATTCGATGACGCATTCGGAGACTTTGTAATATTAGAAAGATAAATTATGAAAAGATCAATCAACATTATCAGTACATGGATAGGTGTGTTAATCGCCATTACATTAATGGCAGTCCTCCTTGCATTTCCAACCATGTTGTTATGGAATAATTGTTTAGTTCCAGCAGTGTCATCTGTCAGTCCTATAGGATTCTGGCAAGCACTTGGTATTAATGTTCTATCACACATTTTATTTAAATCAAGTAGAATTCCATCTACTTCAGATAAAAAATAAAAATAAATCATACTAGATTTTTTTATGTCAAATAAAAGTGGTATATTAGTAGTATAATAAAAAGATAATATGGAAAAGAAAATAATGTATTTAGATATGGACGGTGTATTAGTTGATATCTTCAAAGCTTGCGCAGATAAGTATGGTAAAGATTCGGTCTCTAGGATTGGTGATTTGTTGGATGAAGATCCAGAATTATTCTATGAAGCTGAGCCAATACCAGGTGCTATTGAAGCTTTCAATAAATTAGTAGAAGTATACGATGTATATCTATTAACAAGCGCACCTTGGGAAAGTCTAGGTTCTGTTAAAGCAAAAAGATTATGGGTTAGAAAATACTTAGGAGCACCTGCTTATAAGAGAATTATAACTAGTCATCATAAAAATTTAATGATAGGTGATTACTTAATCGACGATAGGACTGCAAATGGTGCAGGAGAATTTAAAGGAGAACTAATCCAATTTGGTACAGAGAAATATTTAAATTGGGACATTGTACTTGATTACTTAAAAATTAATTAATATGGATTTTAAAGAAAATACAGACGTGTTATTTGACACACACAAAAAAACAAACAATGTCATAGACTCATGTATCCATGAGATTCACATAGAAGGCGCCCGAAATTATGTAGAAAACTTTAGAAAATGGTTGACACATTTTAAATGCGAAAATAAAACACAAACAGATTTACTTAAGGGTATAATTGATGACGTAGAATTAAAGTTACGACTCAAGTATAGATCAATATGATTGACTGCAGTCAAGCAAGGCCTCTGTCTCCGTTAGGATATGGAGGCTTTCTCGTTTTTAAATTGTTCGTAACTTTTTAAAAATAAGTAACAGAATACTTTCCCGTTTAAATAAAAAGTGGTATATTAGTAGTATAATTAAAACAGTTAAAGATATGAAACAATTTAAAGTAAGCGAAGTTACATGTAACGGAGTTGGTGGTCAAGGCTATCAAGCGGTTCTTAAACACAAAGATACAATCGTAGAAATTTGTCAAGAAGTTAGAGATCTATTAGGATTAGATGAATTATTTTCATTGGCAACTAAAGATGAAACTAGCGATTATCATAGAGGTCATAGATTTGAAGAAGTTGAGAATAATGCATATAGACTTATTAGTGGTATTGCAAGACATTGTTCTACTTACCTTGATAATGATGAGTTAATTGAGATGCATGTACCTGCAGTATTAAAAACATTAACTATTGAAGATAAGATTACATTAGTTGCAGATGCATGTAGAGATTGCGCAGGAGCTGATCATTGGTATGCATTCGAAAAGGATTGGGGATAATGGATATTAAAGAACGATATGACAGGATGGATTTAGCCACACATGTGGTTTTCCCGGATGATAAAACAATTCATGTTGTAGATAATATTGAAGTAATTGAAGATTTTATTCTTATAGAGACAGATGCTGGATTCTTCTTTAATGACATGGATGTTTTTACTATTCATGAAATGGTAGACATTGAATATAAAATAGAAGAATTATTAAGATGAAAATAACATTTATATCAGATACACACACAATGCATAATGAACTTAATGGTCAATTACCAGGAGGGGATTTATTGATTCATTCTGGAGATATAATGAACAGTGGTTTTAAAAAGCAAGAGATTCATGATTTCTGTAAATGGTTCGAAGCACAAGATTACACACATAAAATCTTTATTGCAGGAAATCATGACAGAATGTTCGAAGATCATCCATTAGAATCAAATACAATTGTAAACAACTATGATGTTACTTATCTACAAGATGATGAAGGTGTTATCGATGGTGTAAAAATATATGGAACTCCTTGGCAACCATGGTTTTATGATTGGGCTTTCAACTTACCAAAAGGCGGACCCGGTTTATATTCAAAATGGGAAGCAATTCCAAAAGATACAGGTATTCTAATTACACACGGACCTCCACAAGATCATCTAGATGTCAGTGGGCCTCCAGGTAATGAACCTCATTTAGGATGTGCAATGCTTAGAGTTAAAGTAGATGCACAACCACCAAAGATTCACGTATTTGGACATATACATGGAAGTTATGGTTATAAATTCCATAATGGAACTCATTTCTTTAATGCATCAGTATTAAACGAAAGATACGTACAGGTAAATGAACCAATGACAGTTAATTGGGATCCTGAAACAAATAAAATAACATTTTTATAATAATTATGAAAAAATCAAAATTTGACATATCGTCACAAATACCTTTAAGTTTTAAAATTAAAGATTTCTTTAGAAGTTTACTTTTCTGGACAGGCCGAAAGAAAGGGATGATTCACACAATGAGTATTGGATTCAAAGATATTCGTGCTGTTTTCTTTCCAAAGGATTTCGCTGAGAGATACAGATATTTAGGAACTTCAGTTTGGAACGAGGACAGTATTTACTATAGAGCCTTATTTCCATTAGTTCTTGCATTAGATTATGAAGCAAAACCCAAATGGTGTCCAAGATGGTTCTTACGATTCTTACACTTATTCGGTTCAGATAACTCAATAGTAAGAGTTCGTAATAGAACATTACATAACTTAGAAAATAAATTAACTAAGCATATTATGTTTATGGATTGGAAAACTAAATGGTCTGATTATGATTTAAGAATCAGTATTCATGGACCAGAACACTTACAAGAATTAGCAAGTGCTATTGAAGATAGATTTTATAGTAAAGGTAGACAAACCGAATTAGTTGAGCAAATCAAAGAAATAGACCCAGGCACGAGTATTATGTGGGGCAGTATTTCAAGATTAGAGAAACAATTAGAAGAATTAGAAAATAAATCACACTAGATTTTTTTATGTCAAATAAAAGTGGTATATTAGTAGTATAATAAAACAATATAGGTTATGAGTGCAAGTAAAATAGTAATTTTCGATTTAGATGGAACATTAGCATTGATTGATGACAGACGAGCTTTGTCTACCAATGTAAATGGTAAAATGGATTGGGATACTTTCTTTGATCCTAAGAACATCGATCTTGATTTACCAAACCAAGCTGTTATCGAAATGGCGCAAACTCTTCATGGAGTTGGACATAGATTAGTTATTTTTAGTGGTAGATCTAAAGGTACTAATGATGCCACTAGGGCTTGGTTAAAAAAGTTCAATGTCCCTTTTGATGTATTGAAAATGAGACCAACTAGTAGAGACTTTCAGTTTATGGCAGATGACAAGCTTAAACAGAAGTGGTTTGATGATTTAATCGGACAAGATAATAAAGATCAAGTATTATGTGTCTTTGATGATAGAGATAAAGTAGTTCAAATGTGGAGAGATATGGGTTTAACTTGTATGCAAGTTGCACCCGGTAATTTTTAAAATATAATTATGATAACAGGCGTACAACCAAAAGTTCTTATGTCAACAGACAAGGACGGAAATCTAGTAGTAAATGATGATTTTATAGAGATGTTTTATAAAGAACATGATAACAATTGGAAGCTTATTAGAGAGCGAGATCAATTAACAAAGACATCGAATGATATCATCTGGATTGAATGGAATGAAAATGACACATTTAAAGAACAGTTTAAAATACCCGCAATTAATAGAAGTTTATTAATGTCACCATTCAATCAATCATTTACTTGGCAAACTACACGTATTACAGAGATCATTGAGCAGCGAGAAGATTATGTTAAATTTAAAACTGCTAATTCGAACTACGAACTATTTAAAATAAAAGACAATGAGTAGGCAATTTACTTGGTGGAGAAGATTTCATGGAGTTGTAAAACTACCTAAACAATATTTATTCAAAGGCGCAAGTGAATTATTACAGAGAATTGAATTCGGTGAATACGAGTTTGATCATTTGGGCAGAGAAGTGCATTTAGAAGATTTAATTTATAAAGCCAAGGTAGATGTTATCAAGAAGGAAAGTCCATGGCTCAAAGGTGAAACATTAGACGAAGCTACAGAATATCCACGCAAACAATATACTAAACGTAGGGCTGTGATGTTAAAAAAACATCTAGAGCATGAACAAAAACTTCTATGGAAACTCAGAGATGGATTGTCTGACGAGTTCAGATTAAAAAAGGAGGATATTGATATTCTTATGGAATCGTTCGACGGTACGACTAGAGAATTGTATTTTAAATGTATGAGTATTTCAATAGACAAAAAGATAGATCCTAAAAAAATGCAGAGGTTTGTTAATGAACAACCTCGACACATCTTGAAACCTAAAGAAAGAAAATATATTGACTTGTGGATGAAATTGGTTAAAGATAATAATTGGGGTAAACTATTAAACTGGGAAACAATTAATAATAACTAAGTATAATTAGTATGAACAATGTTATATTGTATTTATTATTGGGTGTATGTATGAATGCACTCTACGATCTAAGTATTTCCTACATCAAACAAGAAGAACTTAGATTTAAAATGGCAGAGCGGATTGTTTTTCTAATAGTGTGGCCGCTTTATGTATTATTACTTATCATTAACTTTATAAGAAACAATAAAAATGAATCAGATGAATAAAACTAATTATGGATATTGCTGTATCAATACAACATTACGCACAGAGAAACCAACTATTACCACAAACCGTAGCATGATTAAACGAACATATACTGAGAAAGGTATTGTATACGCATCTGAATTAGCATTGCTTAATGCCAAAGACTTAGTTAAGATTGTTAATTGGAATAATCGCAATGGTATCAAGTTGTTCCGTATCAGCTCTGACATGTTTCCATGGATGAGCGAGTATGAATTGTCTGATTTACCAGATTATACTAAGATTGCTAATACCCTTAAAGGTGCTGGTAAAATAGCAATGGATAACGGTCAAAGATTAACATTTCACCCTGGTCCTTTTGATGTGTTAGCTTCACTTACACAAAGAGTTGTTGATAAATGTATCATAGATCTAAACAAACATGGCGAAATCATGGATCTCCTCGGTTTACCACGTGACCACTCTGCTCCTATTAATATACATGTCAATACTACACAAGGTGGTAAAAATGAAGCAATGCAAAGATTCTGCGATAACTTCTATTTACTAGATGCATCTGTACGTAAAAGATTAGTTGTAGAAAATGACGATAAAGAAAGTCAATATACAACAGAAGATTTATATCAAGGCGTATACAACAAAACTGGTGTTCCAATTACATTTGATTATCACCATCATTGGTGTCACCCAGGTGAATTGACTCAGGAAGAGGCTCTTAAACTAGCATCAATTACGTGGCCAACTGGTATCAAACAATTAGTACATTACTCTTCTTGTCAAATGATACATGAAGATGAAACTCAAACCAATAAACGAGCACATTCGGATTATATTTATGAATTTATAGATACGTATGGTTTAAACTTAGATGTAGAACTTGAAGCAAAGGCTAAGGAATTGGCACTACAAAAATATGTGAAACAATATCAGTTAACATTGGTATAAACAATATAAAAACAATAATATGAAAAGAATTTTAAATATTTTAAATAAATGCAATTCGCGAGTAAATGCTGGATTACAAGGTGCTATTTTTTTAGTATTTGCGATCATAAGCTTATCTACACAAAACCATGACAGGTTTTGGATGTTTATGATAGGATCAATTGTATTCTCGGCATTGCAATCAATTATTGACGAACTTAAAAAACTAAACAAAAATTAAATTATGAGTTTAAAGGTAGATGCTCTTAGAGCAAAATACATCGCTATGCGATTAGAAGCTATTGCAACACTAGAAATTTATTCCAAGAACGCAGTAGGTATCGGTGAACATCCACAAATCATTGATGAAATGGATAAATTAATCAGAACCATTGCTGATGTTAACGGTTATTTAGAAGCGCTAGATGCAGTGTTTGTAACAACAGACACTGGACAGGAAATAGGCAAAACAGGTCCAATAAACGGATAATCCCAATCAACAGTCCCAACTAACCTAAATGGGGTGAATTCGTTCACCCCATTTTTTTTGATATATAAATAAATAAACTATAGATAACATGAGAAGTATTCATAAATTTGAAGATTTTGTAGGTGAAGGTAGAAGTGCATATGATGGACTCGCTGGTAAATTAACTAAAGCAGTATTTAATAAATGGGTTAAATCATACAGCGGCGGAAATGATGTCATAAACCACGGAGATCAAGTAGAAGAACGTGGCTTAGAATTTGATATTGATGCTACTATTCATATTGATAAAAAGTTTAAAGGATTTGAAGTACTAGATTCTACAGGAGCAGATGCTAGAGATGATGATGATGAAGGTGATTTTCAAACGCCATTTATAAATATAGATTTTGGTATAAATCCAGAGTGGATTCCAGGAGAATGGTCAACTGTATATTTTCATTTAGCAGATGTCATTCGTCATGAAATGGAACATATCACACAGGATGGTAAAGATCATGGAAACTATAGGAACAATAAACCTATCGAGGATGATAGTGAATTAAGAGCTTATATAAAAATGGGCCTTCTTCCTAAATCACAATATTTAATGTTACCTAAAGAGGTAGATGCTAATTTACAAGGACTTAGATATGAGGCTAAGAAGAGAAAGGAAGCAATGGTTGATACTGTGACTAGATATTTAGATACACAAGAACAGGGTGGAGTTATAGACGGTACGGAACGAGAAGAAGTATTAACGTTATGGAGGCGAAGGGCTAAAGAAATAGGAGGAATTCCTAATTTTTAATATATGAAATTTAACGATAGAGATTTAGATAGAATTATAGAAATGGCGTGGGAGGATAGAACTCCATTCGAAGCTATTGAATTTCAATTCGGTATTAAAGAAAATGATGTTAGGAAGATAATGAGATCTAACATGAAAGAATCTAGTTTTAAATTATGGAGAGAACGTGTTAAAGGTCGTAAGACTAAACACTTAAAGTCGAATCCATCAACAAGATTCAAATCACAAAATCAAAAATAAACAATGAAACACATTAAATTATTTGAAGACTTCGTTAACGAGGCTAAGGTAGATAAAAAGTATTTTGACAAAGTAGTTAAAATATTAAGTAAATCAAAATATCCATTTACAGTAATGTTAGTTACTAAATGGAATGAAATCGATATTATTATAGGTAACGACGCACCTGACTATATTGCAGAAGACATTGATGAAAAATTAATGAAAGCTGGAATGACTTACGGTGGAAGTTCTGGTATTAGTATTTCAGGAGATTCGTCAAGTTATTCTAGAAGAGAATATGATGAGATCACAAGAATCAATGGAGGTCATAAGAGCTATTAAGACATGAAACACGTTAAATTATTTGAAGAATTCACAGCGAACATGGTAACATGTGATAACTGTGATTGGTCTTGGGAAATAGAAGATGGTGGAAAAGACGTTTTCATTTGCCATAAATGTGATCATAATAATACACCAATATTAGGTGAGAAGTTTATCTTACAGGAACTTGAAGATCAATTTAATATAGAACTAGATCTTTATGATAATGGTAAATATTTACAACTCAGTAAGATTAAAATACCTAAAGATGCCAGAAACAGTGGCATCGGTTCTAAAATAATGACTAGAATTACTGAATATTCTGACACTCAAAACTTAAAAATATATCTAACACCTTCTAAGGACTTTGGAGCAACTTCTATTTCAAGATTAGAAAAGTTCTACAAGTCGTTTGGCTTTGTCAAGAATACTGACAAAAGTGAAACCAAAGATACAATGGTTAGATTACCTAAATAACTATGAAACATATAAAGTTATACGAAGAATTTGTCAATGAAAAAACCAGTGGTGAATTAATTAAACCTAAGAGAGGTAAAATTACTAAGTTCAATCACAAGAAATATCCAGAACTTGCTGGAGAATTCTTTGATTTAATATCTACTGCATATACTGTAATTGGTGGACATGCAAAGATTAAATCACCAGAAGACGTTTTTGCAGATCCAGATTGGAATTATTGGGAAGGACTAGATCTCCATGGAGATGCGGATTTTGATATGATAATGTTTGGTAAGAAAACTAGATTTGGTGTAAAATATTCCGGCGTTGGTCATGATGGAAGTTCACAGTCAAAAAGAGAATACATTTCGGCTAGAGGTAGAGATCTTAATAAATTAGGATTTTACATTGAGGTTTCAGGTAAAATAGCAGAGATTTTATTAGACTCATATGATGTACCAGTAGTTACTGATCAAACAGAAGCTGAAAAAGTATTAGGTAAAAAGCTTGAATGGATTGGAACAATAGAAGGAAAGCCAGGAACTGGTTGGTATTCTAGAAAACTTGGCGGTAAAATGCATGACAAAATATTATTAGGAAGGCCTAAAATTTAAAACAAGATGAAGATAGCATACTTACATGGACTTGAGTCCACGATTGATCAAAAAGACCCAAAGATTATTTTTTTAAATAAAAACTTTGACAAGACTTACATGCCATCAATAAACTATAGAGATGATAATACTTTTGATAAATTATACAAAGATATTAAATCATTAAATCCAGATCTTATTGTAGGATCTTCGATGGGAGGATACGTTTCTTATTTAATTGGAAGCAAGCTTTCAATCCCAGTATTGTTATTTAATCCAGCAATGGTTGGTAGAACATTTGATCCTGTTGTGGATGATTCTAATTTAAAAAAGACCAAAATAGAAATAAGATTTGGTAAGAGTGATTCAGTTATTAGTGGATCAGAAGTAATAAAATACTTTAAAGACAATAAAATATCTTTTAATTATACTAGATATAATGGAGGACATAGAGTCCCTGCTGATGTATTTATCAATAGTATTAAAGATATGTTGAGCATGGATGAGATGTATAATAAAATAGAAAAAAGTGAATATACAATGCAACATATAAAACTATTTGAACAATTCACAAGCGAGGCTAAAAAACCAGGACCAGATCCATATATGAGAGGTTTAAGCGACGATGAGAAAGAGAAGAAAGAAGATGATATGAAGAAACAAGCTGATATGAAGGATGATGATCCTAAGGCTTATAAAGATTTACCAGGTGATAAAGAAGCTAGAGAAAAAGGAGATGTAAAAACTTCGAAACATGTTAAAAAATATCATAAACTTTATGGTGATGAGAAGAACGAGTCTTTGGTATTAGAAAATGACGAAGGACCTATTGATGATCCAAAAATAGAAACTGCACTTAAAACGAAATCTGAAGAAACTGGCGTACCAATTGGACTTATTAGGGTTATAATGAGAAGAGGCTTGGCTGCGTGGAAAACTGGACATAGACCAGGTGCAACATCACAACAATGGGGATATGCTCGAGTTAATGCATTTCTTACTAAAGGATCTGGAACGTGGGGCAATGCAGATAAAGATATTGCTAAAAAAGTCAGAGACGGTGGTCATGATAAAGGTTTAAAGGAATCTGTATTGAACGAAGAAGATACTTATAATGATTATCCATCTGCTGCTAAGGCGAATGCACAGAAAGCAATTGATTGGAAAGAGAAATACGGTAGAGATGAAGTTGAAGCTGGTACTGCGGTTGGTTGGGCAAGAGCTCATCAATTAGCTAAAGGTGAAAACCTTTCTGTGGATACTGTTGGTAGAATGTCTTCTTTTAATAGACATCGTAAAAATTCAACAATTTCACCAGATCTTAAAGATACGCCATGGCTAGATAAAGGATATGTTTCTTGGTTGATATGGGGTGGAGATGAAGGTGTTGATTGGGCAATGGCAACTATGGACAAATTAAGGAAGGAAGAATCCATCATGTTACCGAGGTATGAAGAGTTTGTTACTGAAAAGAAAAAGAGTAAACCTAAATCTAATAAACAGAAAATAAAGGATCTTACTAAAAAACAAAAGGGCTTATCTAAAAAGAACAAAGATTTTATTGAAAAAATAAATAAAATGTCTAAAGACGATCAAAAAGACCCTGCAGATAAAATAGAATCAGCACTTTTAAAATCACAAATGCAACAAACATCGGTCGATGGTATGAAAATAGCCGTTCAAAAAAATCAATTAGCATTGAAATCTAAATTGAAGACAATTAAGAAGAGATCTAAAGCTGGTAAAAAATAAAATGTATCACATAGATATATAAATAAAACAATATTATTATGGACAAAAAAATATTATCTTTCGAAGAGTATGCTGCCAATAAAGGCTTAGCTGCTACCGATGTTACTGAGACCGAAGAGGAATCAACAATTGAAGAATCATGTGAAGTATGTGATAAAGAACCATGTGTATGTGAATCAGAAGAATCTGACGAAGAAGAATCTGACGAAGAAGAATCTGACGAAGAAGAATCTGACGAAGAAGAATCTGACGAAGAAGAATCTGACGAAGATATACTTGAATCATGTTCTGAGCAATTAAAAAAATGTTACGAAGGTGTGATCAAAGAAGCATGTGCATATGATAAGGATGATTATCCTGACCATACATTAGAATCTTATCTTAAAGAGAATGCTGCATTAGTTGCTGCGTTAACTGCAGAATCGATGGAACAAGCACACGCTGAAATCAAAGATGATGACATGACTATCGAAACATATGAAGCTATGTTGAATACTGTAAAGGAATCTTATAACAAGAAAATAGAAGAATTAAAAGAAGGTTGGTCAGCTAAATAACATTTGATTTGAGTATCATCGAATTAAACTTTTTAAAAGGTTCATGTATAACACATGGACCTTTTCTATTTAAAAGAGATTAATTATGCCTAGAATACCAGTAGAAATTATTTATATGCAAATAGCCTATCAAACGGCTAAATTGAGTTATGCAGAACGAAGACGAGTTGGTTGTATTATTGTAAAGGATGAACAAATAGTTTCGTTTGGTTATAACGGTACGCCTCATGGATTTAATAACACATGCGAAGAAACCGAAACCGAAACCGTGTATTATGAAAATCCAGATATTGCAATGGATTTAATAGAAGAACATGGATTTGATTGTAAAAACGGTTGTTGTACTAAAGAAACTACCAGTACAAAAAGAGAAGTCTTACATGCAGAGTCAAATGCCATTACTAAATTGGCAAAATCTACAATGACATCAAATGATGCAGATCTTTATACTACAACTGCTCCTTGTTTTCAATGTGCAAAGTTGATTATACAGGCAGGAATTAAAAGAGTATATTATTCTGAAGACTATAGAGATATGAGTGGGGTCGAATTATTGGAAAAAGCTAATATTAAAGTAAAAGAAGTTATATGTTGGAACGCGGATTAGATGAACTTATTGACAAGGCTCTAGAGGATAATACCTTTGGTAAGGATTTTAAATTTAGAAAGGGTCAAAGAGAGATCATTGTTAAAATTTGCGAAACATACCTAGAAGATCCTAAATCCACATTAGTAATTGATGCACCAACAGGTGCCGGTAAGTCTCTTATTGCTATGTGGTCAGCTCACTTATTAAAAGAACTTGGTAATAGAGGTTACATGGTTACTAGTGACCTGAGTCTTCAGGATCAATATGAGTCTGACTTCTATGACTATGGTTTGAGATGGCCATCTATTAAAGGTGTAGATAATTATGAATGTTCTGTCAATGGTTTACCGTTTTCATTAGGTGATTGCAAACTCAAAGGACTAGGATATGAAGCTGCTGAACAATTGAGTTGTTACAGTTCGTGTAGTTATTTACAAAATAGACGTAAAGCAATTGATCAACCTATATCATTACTTAATTATTCTTTTTGGTTAATTCAAAGAAATTATGTCGATGCTAAAATGAGACAAGAAGAACGAACAGTTCCGTTTGAACAAAGAGATTTTGTATTCTTTGATGAAGCACATAGAATAGACGATATTGTTCAAAGTCATTTTAGTCCTCGTATAGATTCCAGTGTCGTTGATAAAATGGTGACTTTAAATAGATTTGCTAGCAAGCAAGGTTTACAAGAAGCTACATACACTAAGAATAAATTACAATCACTTGTCAATGATATGATGGTTGGCGGTAAAGCTGATGTTTTTGAAGCTATGGTAAAATTCGAAAGAATTCTACATGGATATGGAAAGGTTAGGCAGTTTGCAAATAAAACAGCTAAAAAAAGATATAAAGTATCTGGAATTCCTAAGGATTGGCAAACAGCGTTTGCTCACTTTGATAGACTTAAAGATATTCACTGTAAAATAGAAGATTATATAAGTTTGATTAAAGAAGTAGGTATTGATAAAATGGTACTAGATCAAAACGAACATGAAGCTAAATTCATGTGTGTTGAAGAAAGTCTAATGATCAATAAATACCTACACGAGAAGGCTGATTTTAAAGTATTCATGAGTGCAACTATAGGTGATCCTAGATCTTTCGTTAGAATAATGGGTATTAAGAACGCAAAGTTTATTAGAATGGACAATGCATTTAATTACGATAAGTCTCCTGTTGTTTTTGTAAATAGACATAAGCTTTCTTTCAGAGAACGAGAGACAAGTTTACCTAAAGTTGTAGAGATATTAGATCAAATTATAAGTAAACATAAGGGACAACGCGGAGTGATTCATACAGGATCATATGCATTTACTAACTATATTAAACAGAATTCTAAACATACATTTAGAATTATGGATTATGAAAATTCTAAAGAGAAGGCTCTGATTTTAGAATTGTTCAAAAAGAAAGAAGAAGCCGTGTTGATGGGACCATCATTGTTAGAGGGTTTAGATTTAAAAGACGACACTAGTAGATTTCAGATATTCTTTAAAGTACCTTATCCATCATTAGGTGATCCGCTAATTAAAGCGAAGATGCAAACATCTAATGAGTGGTATGATTGGAAAACAGGTATAAGTATATTACAAGGAGTCGGTAGATCAGTGAGAAGCAAAGATGATTGGGCAGTAACGTATGTCCTAGATGCTTGCTTTAGAAGTCTGATAAATAAGAAGGGATTCTTCCCTCCTAGTTTTATGGAGAGGGTGAGGACCATTAAATAAAACCAAAAGTACTATGAAAAAATTATTAATTATTGGCGCATTGTTATTATCAAGTTGCGGATCTTTACAATTTAAATATGGTGCACTGAATCAAGCTGCACATAATCAAGCATTAAATGGTAATCCATCGATTACGGTTAAAACATACACTACAACATTTCAAACATTTAAAAATCTAGATCCACAAGATTTGGGCTTATCTCATGGCGGAAGTTGGATACACTGTAGAACTCATGGCTTCCATGATCTGAATGATTGGACTGATTTTAGTTACTCACCACAATGGTGTAGACCTAGTGAAGGTTTTACAAGAGCAGCTTCATGGAATACAAATTGGGCATGGATGCACCAAAACGGTTGGAATAACTGGATGTGGAATCCTAGACATAGATTCAATTATTGGGGCAATAACTGGTCACCTTGGATGGGCAATGTACACTATGGATATGGTAACAACTATTATGGATGGGGCCAACAGAACACATGGTATTGGAGTAATGGATATTATGGTGGAAACTATATGTATGGTAGAAGATCTAACATGAATGGTAGGCGCGGAAGTTTATTAGGTGCGTATTCTAGAACAACTACAAGAAATAGTAGAGCACATGCTTCTATGATAGAATCTACTAAAAGAACTACAAAACCTAGAAGAGTTATTAGAACTAATATTACACCAATTAATAACAATACCACAAAACCTAGAAGAGTTATTAGAGAGAAGCCGGTAGTTCCTGTGATTAGAAATAATAATACTAGGCCTAGAAATAACACTAGACCTGTGATTAGAAACAATAGTGGAAATAGTAATATAAGACCTAGTAATACTAGAACTAACACAAGGCCCGTTAGAACTAACACTACAAGAACTAATAACACTCGCACAACATCAACTAATAAAAGAACTACTAATAAAAAAAACTAAATGGGATTTAACAAATTAATGCTTCCAGATGTAGATAGATTGGATGAACAATTACAAATTGTAGGTAAAATAGAATTCGGGAAACATTGGCTGAGGCGATTTCAAAAGTCAGATGCTATTATGGGATCTAACGAATCACATGACTTTATTAAACCTTTTGCAGATTTCGCATATAAAGAAAGCAAACTAATATTTGTAAAAGATGAATTGGATACAGATATTAAAAAATAAGTTTATGTCAAAAAAGAAAACACAAGGAAACAACACATTCTATGTTTGGATTAAATCAGAGAGGATTGGACAAATAGTAGAAGTAGCAGAAGAACAATCTAATCCTACTTGGACTCAATTTACGGATGGTACTCAATGTAACTCTGCACTTATACATGAGTTTTTAATGGGTGCGGATTCAGAAGATCAAGCAAATAAAATCGCAGTTGATTTTGGTGGAATTACAACGTTTACTAAACCAGAGTCAGCAACACCAGTAAGACCTCGCAGAGACATTGAAACAATTGATGCAACACCAGTAAGACCACGCAGAGAACCATTGGCAGAGATTAATGTAATGCAAGAGATGCTCAAGAAAATGAGTGCTAAAAATAAAGCTGAGATGCCTGTTAAGATTAACATTCCATCTAAAGAAATATATGCACTACTTAAGGATCAAATGGACATTACTAAAAAGGACTTAAATAGTCAAATAGCAGCGCTCGTAGAAGATCAGATAGATAACCTAAGACAGCAATTAAAAGAACAAATAGAATCATTTATTAATAACTATTATAATGGAAGAACAAATACAAACAGCAGAACCAGCAGCGACTCAAACTCAGACACAACAGGAGATTCCTAATCGTAGAGTAAGAAGAGATCAACTAAGACAACAAGGTATTTTAAAGTATCTTAGTAAAAAGAACTTTCTTGATCCTATTCGTGCAAATTTTAGATCTGAAAATATCAAGACTGGTCAAAAGATTCAGGATATTAGACGTGTAAAACTTGAAAAACAATGGGAAGCTAGTTTTATGGCTAAGTTGGAGAGTATGAAAGAAACTTGGTATGAAATCGGCTATAACTCTAAGGAAATGGAATACCTAGAAGAAGCTGCCGCTATTTTCTTTGCAAAAAATAAAGAAACTTACAGAGAAGATAAAAAGGAAGCTAAACAATTAATGAAGAAAGCTAAAGATTCTTTAGCTTCTAGAAAATAAATTAATATATGTTAAGTATTGGTATTGAGCCAGCAGATAATGGCGTTATAAAAACATTAGTCGACGATAATGTAAACGGAGGCGGAGAAGAGTTTGAATCTAGAAACGTCTATGAATTTGAGGGACCATTAAAACGAATAAATCAAGTTAAGTTTATTAAAGATCTTATTTTTGATTTAGGAATTGATATAGGCACAGAACTAGATGCGGATTATTTACAAATCTATACTGGTTGGGGAAAACAATATGTTGGTACCGAAAAAGAAATTAAAAACAAGATCAATATCTTAGAGAACGAAGTCAAGAGATTAGGATCTATATTAGAGAAATGAATTTAAAAGTAGAAGGTGTTTGGTGTAAGACTAGAACTGAATTTGATAGGTTATCCAAGAGTGGTGATTATGATCTAACAGTTTCTTACTATGATATATTTAATCGCTTAATAAAAAGTGATCCAAATAATGTTGAACCTTCTCCTATAATTATTTCAATTTACATAAGAAAATCAATTCAAAAAGTATTAGGGGATCTTGGTGAACACAAAGATGCTAAGATCCTCTATATGTTTAAGTCCCTGAGTTCAGAAACTGTTACTGGTTTCAGAGAATTTATCAACACTATGATCGATGAAGAGTGCGAGTTGGACCTGCTAGTAGTTAACAGGTGTGACTTCCCTAAGGCCGGAGTCTTAAGCAAATTCGATAATGTTAGGTTTTTAGATAATGATTAAACACAAGCTCTTTTCTAAGGGCGATCAAATTCACGCCTTAATTTCATCTACACATCAACCCAACCTATTAATCCCGGTTAGAGCAACCA